>WLWD01000425.1_pt1 | contig 52075 bp, 28 predicted proteins | sample 6712731 | NCBI WGS metagenome assembly WLWD01 (sample SAMN12718690, study PRJNA576275) | sponge metagenome | isolation source: marine sponge | host: Mycale hentscheli | place: New Zealand: South Island, Marlborough, Capsize Point | collected 2014-11-01
AGATTGACTGACTGACTGACAGATTGACTGATGACAGATTAACAGAAAACAGATTAACAGACAACAGATTGACTGACAACAGATTGACTGACTGATGACAGATTGACTGACAACAGATTGACTGACTGATGATAGATTGACTGACTGACGACAGATTGACTGACGACAGATTAACAGAAAACAGATTGACAACAGATTGATTGATGACAGATTGACTGACTGATGACAGATTGACTGACGACAGATAAACAGACGACAGATTAACTGATAACAGATTGACTGACGACAGATTGACAGACTGATGACAGATTAACAGACAACAAATTGACTGATGACAGATTGACTGATGACAGATTGACTGACGACAGATTGACAGGACGACAGATTAACTGACGACAGATTGATTTACTAACAGATTGACAGACTGACGACAGATTAACTGATGACAGATTGACTGACGACAGATTAAATGACGACAGATTGATTGACGACAGATCAACAGACGACAGATTAACAGACTGACGACAGATTGACTGATGACAGATTGACTGATGACAGATTGACAGACGACAGATTGACTGATGACAGATTGACAGACTGACCACAGATTGACTGACGACAGATTGACAGACTGACGACAGATTGACTGACGACAGATTGACTGACGACAGATTGACTGACGACAGATTGACTGATGACAGATTAACAGACTGACGACAGATTGACTGACGACAGATTAACCGACGACAGATTGACTGACGACAGATTGACTGACGACAGATTGACTGATGACAGATTGACTGACGACAGATTGACTGACGACAGATTAATAGACGACAGATTGACTGACAACAGATTGACTGACAACAGATTAACAGACGACAGATAAACTGATGACACATTGACTGATGACAGATTGACTGATGACAGATTGACAGACTGAAGACTGACAGACTGAAGACAGATTGACTGATGACAGATTGACTGACGACAGATTGACTGATGACAGATTGACTGACGACAGATTGACAGACAACAGAATAACTGACGACAGACTGACGACAGATTGACTGACGATAGATTGACTGACGACAGATTGACTGACGACAGATTGACTGACGACAGATTAACTGACGACAGATTGACTGACAACAGATTAACTGACGACAGATTGACTGACTGACAGATTGACAGACTGACTGACTGACGACAGATTGACTGACAACAGATTAACTGACGACAGATTAACAGACGACAGATTAACTGACGACATATTGACTGATGACAGATTGACTGACGACAGATAAACTGATGACACATTGACTGATGACAGATTGACTAACGACAGATTGACTGATGACAGACTGACCACAGATTGACTGACGACAGATTGACTGACGACAGATTGACTGATGACAGATTGACAGACTGAAGACAGATTGACTGATGACAGATTGACTGACGACAGATTGACTGATGACAGATTGACTGACGACAGATTGACAGACAACAGAATAACTGACGACAGATTGACTAACTGACGACAGATTGACTGACGACAAATTAACAGACGACAGATTAACAGACGACAGATTAACTGACAACATATTGACGATGACAGATTGACTAACGACAGATTGACTGACGACAGATTAACAGACTGACGACAGATTGACTGATGACAGATTGACAGACTGACCACAGATTGACTGACGACAGATTGACTGACGACAGATTGACTGACGACAGATTGACTGACGACAGATTGACTGATGACAGATTAACAGACTGACGACAGATTGACTGACGACAGATTAACCGACGACAGATTGACTGACGACAGATTGACTGACGACAGATTGACTGACGACAGATTAATAGACGACAGATTGACTGACGACAGATTAACAGACGACAGATTAACAGACGACAGATTGACTGACGACAGATTGACTGACTGACTGACAGATTGACTGATGACAGATTGACTGATGACAGATTAACAGAAAACAGATTAACAGACAACAGATTGACTGACAACAGATTGACTGACTGATGACAGATTGACTGACTGACGACAGATTGACTGACGACAGATTGACTGACGACAGATTAACAGAAAACAGATTAACAGACAACAGATTGATTGATGACAGATTGACTGACTGATGACAGATTGACTGACGACAGATAAACAGACGACAGATTAACTGATAACAGATTGACTGACGACAGATTGACAGACTGATGACAGATTAACAGACAACAAATTGACTGATGACAGATTGACTGATGACAGATTGACTGACGACAGATTGACAGGACGACAGATTAACTGACGACAGATTGATTTACTAACAGATTGACAGACTGACGACAGATTAACTGATGACAGATTGACTGACGACAGATTAAATGACGACAGATTGATTGACGACAGATCAACAGACGACAGATTAACAGACTGACAACAGATTGACTGATGACAGATTGACAGACTGACCACAGATTGACTGACGACAGATTGACAGACTGACGACAGATTGACTGACGACAGATTGACTGACGACAGATTGACTGACGACAGATTGACTGACGACAGATTGACTGATGACAGATTAACAGACTGACGACAGATTGACTGACGACAGATTAACCGACGACAGATTGACTGACGACAGATTGACTGACGACAGATTGACTGACGACAGATTAATAGACGACAGATTGACTGACGACAGATTAACAGACGACAGATTAACAGACGACAGATTGACTGACGACAGATTGACTGACTGACTGACAGATTGACTGATGACAGATTAACAGAAAACAGATTAACAGACAACAGATTGACTGACAACAGATTGACTGACTGATGACAGATTGACTGACAACAGATTGACTGACTGATGATAGATTGACTGACTGACGACAGATTGACTGACGACAGATTAACAGAAAACAGATTGACAACAGATTGATTGATGACAGATTGACTGACTGATGACAGATTGACTGACGACAGATAAACAGACGACAGATTAACTGATAACAGATTGACTGACGACAGATTGACAGACTGATGACAGATTAACAGACAACAAATTGACTGATGACAGATTGACTGATGACAGATTGACTGACGACAGATTGACAGGACGACAGATTAACTGACGACAGATTGATTTACTAACAGATTGACAGACTGACGACAGATTAACTGATGACAGATTGACTGACGACAGATTAAATGACGACAGATTGATTGACGACAGATCAACAGACGACAGATTAACAGACTGACGACAGATTGACTGATGACAGATTGACTGATGACAGATTGACAGACGACAGATTGACTGATGACAGATTGACAGACTGACCACAGATTGACTGACGACAGATTGACAGACTGACGACAGATTGACTGACGACAGATTGACTGACGACAGATTGACTGACGACAGATTGACTGATGACAGATTAACAGACTGACGACAGATTGACTGACGACAGATTAACCGACGACAGATTGACTGACGACAGATTGACTGACGACAGATTGACTGATGACAGATTGACTGACGACAGATTGACTGACGACAGATTAATAGACGACAGATTGACTGACGACAGATTAACAGAGGACAGATTAACAGACGACAGATTGACTGACGACAGATTGACTGACTGACTGACAGATTGACTGATGACAGATTGACTGATGACAGATTAACAGAAAACAGATTAACAGACAACAGATTGACTGACAACAGATTGATTGATGACAGATTGACTGACTGATGACAGATTGACTGACTGACTGACTGACGACAGATTGACTGACGACAGATTGACTGACGACAGATTAACAGAAAACAGATTAACAGACAACAGATTGACTGACAACAGATTGATTGATGACAGATTGACTGACTGATGACAGATTGACTGACGACAGATAAACAGACGACAGATTAACTGATAAATGATTGACTGACGACAGATTGACAGACTGATGACAGATTAACAGACGACAAATTGACTGATGACAGATTGACTGATGACAGATTGACTGACGACAGATTGACAGACGACAGATTAACTGACGACAGATTGATTTACTAACAGATTGACAGACTGACGACAGATTAACTGACGACAGATTGACTGACGACAGATTAAATGACGACAGATTGATTGACGACAGATCAACAGACGACAGATTAACTGACGACAGATTAACTGATGACAGATTGACAGACTGACGACAGATTGACTGACGACAGATTGACTGATGACAGATTGACTGACGACAGATTGACAGACGACAGATTAACTGACGACAGATTGATTTACTAACAGATTGACAGACTGACGACAGATTAACTGATGACAGATTGACTGACGACAGATTGACTGACGACAGATCAACAGACGACAGATTAACTGATGACAGATTGACAGACTGACGACAGATTGACTGATGACAGATTGACTGACGACAGATTGACTGATGACAGATTGACTGACGACAGATTGACAGACAACAGAATAACTGACGACAGATTGACTGACTGACGACAGATTGACTGACGACAAATTAACAGACGACAGATTAACAGACGACAGATTAACAGACGACATATTGACGATGACAGATTGACTAACGACAGATTGACTGACGACAGATTAACAGACTGACGACAGATTGACTGATGACAGATTGACATACGACAGATTGACAGACTGACCACAGATTGACTGACGACAGATTGACTGATTGACAGACTGACGACAGATTGACTGACAACAGATTGACTGACGACAGATTGACTGACGACAGATTGACTGATGACAGATTAACAGACTGACGACAGATTGACTGACGACAGATTAACCGACGACAGATTGACTGACGACAGATTGACTGACGACAGATTGACTGACGACAGATTAATAGACGACAGATTGACTGACGACAGATTAACAGACGACAGATTAACAGACGACAGATTGACTGACGACAGATTGACTGACTGATGACAGATTGACTGATGACAGATTAACAGAAAACATATTAACAGACAACAGATTGACTGACAACAGATTGATTGATGACAGATTGACTGACTGACAGATTGACTGACGACAGATTGACTGACGACAGATTAACAGAAAACAGATTAACAGACAACAGATTGACTGACAACAGATTGATTGATGACAGATTGACTGACTGATGACAGATTGACTGACGACAGATAAACAGACGACAGATTAACTGATAACAGATTGACTGACGACAGATTGACAGACTGATGACAGATTAACAGACGACAAATTGACTGATGACAGATTAACCGACGACAGATTGACTGACGACAGATTGACTGACGACAGATTGACTGACGACAGATTGACTGACGACAGATTAACAGACAACAGATTGACTGACAACAGATTGACTGATGACAGATTGACTGACGACTGATTAACTGATGACAGATTGACTTACGACAGATTGACTGATGACAGATTGACTGACGACAGATTAACAGACGACAGATTAACAGACGACAGATTAACTGACGACAGATTGACTGCCTGACAGATTGACAGACTGACGACAGATTGACTGACGACAGATTAAATGACGACAGATTGACTGACGACAGATTAACAGACGACAGATTAACTGACGACAGATGGACTGACTGACGACAGATTGACTGACGACAGATTGACTGACGACAGATTGACAGACGACAGATTAACAGACAACAGATTAACAGACAACAGATTGACTGACAACAGATTGACTGATGACAGATTGACTGACTGATGACTGATTGACTGACGACTGATTAAATGATGACAGATTGACTGACGACAAATTAACAGACGACAGATTAACTGATGACAGATTGGCTTACGACAGATTGACTGATGACAGATAGACAGACTGACGACAGATTACCTGACGACAGATTAACTGACGACAGATTGACTGATGACAAATTAACAGACGACAGATTGACTGACGACAGATTGACTGACGACAGATTGACTGACGACAGATTAACACATGACAGATTGACTGACGACAGATTGACTGATGACAGATTAACAGACGACAGATTGACTGACGACAGATTGACTGACAACAGATTGACTGACAACAGATTAACAGACGACAGATTGACTGACGACAGATTGACTGACGACAGATTAACTGACAACAGATTGACTGACGACAGAATAACAGACGACAGATTGACTGACGACAGATTGACTGACGACAGATTAACTGACAACAGATTGACTGACGACAGAATAACAGACGACAGATTGACTGACGACAGATTAACAGACGACAATTTGACTGACGACAGATTGACTGACGACAGATTAACAGACGACAGATTGACTGACGACAGATTAACAGACGACAAATTGACTATGACAGATTGACTGATGACAGATTGACTAACTGACAGATTGACTGACGACCTCTAGTCACTGGTCACATGAGAACCTCATCACTACCTCTAGTCACTGGTCACATGAGAACCTCATCACTACCTCTAGTCACTGGTCTCACGAGAACCCCATCACTACCTCGAGTCACTGGTCACATGAGAATCCCATCACTACCTCTAGTCATTGGTCATACTAGAACCTCATCACTTCCTCTAGTCACTGGTCACACGAGAACCTCATCACTACCTCCAGTCACTGGTCACATGAAAACCCCATCATTACCTCTAGTCACTGGTCCATAAGAACCCCATCACTACCTCGAGTCACTGGTCACATGAGAATCTCATCACTACCTCTAGTCACTGGTCACATGAGAACCTCATCACTTCCTCTAGTGAAGGGAAACATGGTGAGCCTAGTGAAGTGGACACGTGGTGACCTAGTGAAGTGGACACATGGTGACCTAATGAAGTGGACACATGGCGACCTAGTGAAGTGGACACATGGCGACCTAATGAAGTGACACATGGCACCTAATGAAGTGACACATGGTGACCTAATGAAGTGGACACATGGTGACCTAATGAAGTGGACACATGGTGACCTAATGAAGTGGACACATGGTGACCTAGTGAAGTGGACACATGGTGACCTAATGAAGTGGACACATGGTGACCTAATGAAGTGGACACATGGTGACATAATGAAGTGGACACATGGTGACCTAATGAAGTGGACACATGGTGGCCTAATGAAGTGGACACATGGTGACCTAATGAAGTGGACACATGGTGACCTAATGAAGTGGGACACAATGGCACATGACTAATGAAGTGGAACACAATGTGGCCTACTATGAAGTGGACACATGTGTGACACCAATAAAGTGGACACATGGTGACCACAATGAAGTGGACACATGGTGGCCTAATGAAGTGGACACATGGTGACCTAATGAAGTGGACACATGGTGGTGAAGTGGACACATGGTGACATAAAGTGGACACATGGTGGAAGTGGACACATGGTGGCCTAATGAAGTGGACACATGGTGACCTAATGAAGTGGACACATGGTGGCCTAATGAAGTGGACACATGGTGACCTAATGAAGTGGACACATGGCGACCTAATGAAGTGGACACATGGTGACCTAATGAAGTGGACACATGGTGACCTAATGAAGTGGACACATGGTGGCCTAATGAAGTGGACACATGGTGGCCTAATGAAGTGGACACATGGTGACCTAATGAAGTGGACACATGGTGGCCTACTGAAGTGGACACATGGTGACTTAATGAAGTGGACACATGGTGACCTAATGAAGTGGACACATGGTGACCTAATGAAGTGGACACATGGTGACCTAATGAAGTGGACACATGGTGGCCTAATGAAGTGGACACATGGTGACCTAATGAAGTGGACACATGGTGGCCTAAAGTGGACACATGGTGGAAGTGGACACATGGTGACCTAATGAAGTGGACACATGGTGACCTAATGAAGTGGACACATGGTGACCTAATGAAGTGGACACATGGTGGCCTAATGAAGTGGACACATGGTGACCTAATGAAGTGGACACATGGTGGCCTAGTGAAGTGGACACATGGTGGCATAATGAAGTGGACACATGGTGACCTAATCAAGTGGACACATGGTGACCTAATGAAGTGGACACATGGTGGCCTAATGAAGTGGACACATGACGACTTAATGAAGTGGACACATGGTGATCCAATGAAGTGGACACATGATGACCCAATGAAGTGGACACCATGGTGACCCAATGAAGTGGATACCATGGTGACCTAATTCCTAACAACTCAATCTGAGGGACTTGACATATAGAAGCCCTGTCCTGAAGGACCTAAGAGATTTAAAGTCCCTCTGTCACGGTACAAGAACTACACCAGCTATGTTCTAAAGCTATATTGGAATCTATGAGCTACATATAAGATTATAAAATCATGCACGCCGCTGATCAGTGTGAAGTATACACTTTTAATTTGAATCAAAGTAATATAAATCAAACCAATTTGTGTGTGGTTAATTACACACAGTGTCTCCCACCCCAAGTGAAAAATCACGCACAAAACCCTGCATGACGGTCCTTTATATTAGGCCATCAAATGGACAATACGATGTCCATTTCATTAATAAAGTAAGGAAAAAACAAACAAACAAATAAAAAATAACAACAACAACACACAAAAAAGACCAAAAACAACAACAATAAAACAAAACATAAATCAACAACTAAATGTAGGTACAATTCAAGGAATATCATGTATTGAGTTTAGGTCACTCACTAGATGGAAAGGACTCTGTGGCGTACACAGACAACCCGCCCACAGTCAAGCAATGGAGACTTTAAAGAGAGCTGATCTGCATGTTAGTCCCTGTAGACATGGTATGGCTCCCTGGACTACAGCTCCATCCCTGTAAGACATATGCATGCATATGTTGGTAGCAGAGCCAATCATGGGAAAAATTTCACAGCACATCACACAATTAAACAAGGCAATTAATAGGACATGTGCAGTTCTAATTAAGGCCCATCTATATGTGGTACATAGTGGGTTGAGTGTAGGTAGCTATATGCTAAGAAAGGTCACTCCCAATGTAATGGCCAACATCAAATCATTGCGTTTCTGCTAGCCCTGCATGTGATGGTTATATTGCCCGATATAATGCATGATATTTAGGAAAAGACACCAGAGTTGGGGTCAAATACTTTAAAAGTATTTAATTGCAATTGCAAATATAGCTCCTTAGCAAATACAGATACTTAGTAGAAGTTATACTTGTACAACTGAAGAAGACACTATGTATGTACGTGTAGTGTGAAATCAAGTTCATGATAACAAATGATAGAAGAGACTATTATAGTTCATCCCAGGTGAGACTTATAAATTATATTACCTTAGCTTGTTAGAACTTGCACAGACATTGTCATTTCCAGGATGACAAATACTGAGCTAGGATACATGGATGCACACAGCAAGCCTTCTCTACTAGCTGCCACCACTGTTTTTTTTTCCCAGAGGATACATCTGAAACATGGAAAAAAAAGTTATGAAGGTGAATGCATTAGCCAGCTGAAATGATCTTGGGTCAACCAGAGCTTATTATATGAATAAAGACTGTAGAAATTATTGTCTGGTTATCTAGACCATGGTTCAACCACTTTCAAAGCAAGCAAATGTGGAAAGGGTCATCGGCTGGTATAGTAATATGCCCACACTAAATCAATTCAATTGATTATTATTATTCAGCGGAGCGAGCAAAGCTGTATACTAACGAGTTGGGATATATATCTATGTCTTCATTTCAAATTTGCGTAGGCATAAGTGGACCCTTTTTGTAACCTCAGGCATACGTGTACCCTTTTCTGCTCAGGCACCTGTGCACACTATGAAGTACCATGGCAATCTTCATCAACATTTTACTAAGGATATTTCTTGAACCCGATAAAAATGATAAGTAAAAAAAGAAACAGCAAGGGAGGCTAAAAATGCCAAAACAGCCTAAGAATGAGAAGAGGGGAAAAAAAAAAAAAAAAAAAAAAAAAAAAAGCTGCAGCGACAGCCACAGATATGGGTAGAAATAGTTTTCTCTACACTTCACAAACACTTCCGTTACTGAATATGAAGAATCATTTGATCCTGACGTTCTCCTGTGCAGTGTAAGAAAATTAATTTAATTAATCCTGCTTCTCTGCCTCTCTTATACCCATTATGGTTAGCTACTGTAGATGAACACTTTCCCAGGCCAGTTCAGCGACCCAGTGTTCAGTTTTTATAGTAAATAGGTTAATAAGGCACTTCAAGGAACTCCAAGCTGTTGAGTCCTGACAGTTTAATGGTTTTCGTGTGCACTCTGCAATTGACAATTGCAAATTCTAGAGTTGCACCGATAGAAGATTCTACCGATAACCGATATTCAGGGTTTTTTTTAGGGGGGGGCAGGGGGGGGGGCGCCCCCCCTAGAGGATTTTGTGCCCCCCCTTGAGCATTTGAAATGAAATTTCATTATTCTAAATAGACCTGTGTGACTATGTACTGCATTTTTTTAAATTATTATATCCATTAGTCTAATTATTAGGCAACAAACAATTTTATTTAAGCAAAATATAAGTGTATTTATACAGCAATACGTTTATACAGCAATACATTTATACAGCAATACGTCTAGTCTTTCTGTTCCAAATATCGATTACACTTTCTACAATGTCATCTGGAAGTTCTTCAGGCATTTCTATTGCTATTCTCATCAGGTGAGCTAGATTTTGTTCTCCAAGACGACTCCTTAGCCTTGTTTTGATCATCTTCATTTGGGAGAAGCTTCGTTCCACAGATGCTGTCCCAACAGGAATCGAAAGGCACACCTTGGCAAGGTCACTGAGATGGGGAAACATCTGTACAAGCATGCTGTTGGTAGCTAATTCCATCAGCAATTTCGTATTGTCTTCCTTAGGCCGAGTAGTGATGTATCTCCTGAATGTCACCCACTCTGTGCGAATGTCAGAGGAAACTAAAGCTGGCACGGTAAATTCCTCTCCCTCTACTGACTTGGCTGCAAGTTCCTTGCCGTAGTGGTCCTCAAGAACACCAAGGAATTCATCCCCATATGACGACAGATCAGGAGAGTCTTTTTGTGGTAGCTTTGAAGAGTCAAAGATACTAAATGATGCTACAATATCTTGGGAAGAAAATCTCCTCGAAATATTTTCTTTCAAGTCAGTGACGAAGGGTTTAGCCACTTTATCTTGAAAGGAAGTGATAGATTCAGAGTCAATTATTGCGATAGCTTGAAGCTCATCTTGGGCATCTAGTAGCTCCAGCACCCAATTTGCAGCAGGTAACAAAGATTCATGAAGAGTTTGCAGAGTAGAATCAACCAAACCAGAAATAGCGGTCAAGTCGAGCTTTTCTGCTTGAAGACATCTGCTTAGTTTAGCAACTTGGGGCAGCACGAAGTCAAGGAGGTAGATTGCCATCACAGTAGACTTCTTTGATAGAGCTTTGTTGAGCCCCAGTGCTTCTGGCTCATGTGTTTGCTCATAGAAGGTCTCAAGAGCAATCACAATGGAAGCATAGCTCTTTTTCACTGCCTTGACACATTGTTCATGAGCTAACCAACGGGTGTCGGACGGTTTGGTGACCTTCAGTTCAGGTAGGTCAAGCACACGCTGTACACTCTTCAGGTGTTCTGCTCTTTTGGGAGAGTAGTGAAAAAATTTCCATAGAGTGAGCAATGTCTTGTAAACATGCTCAATTCCAGGAGTGTGGTTTGCAGCTTGAACACAAGCAAGTTGGAGTAAGTGGCAATGGCAGTGAACATAGAGAGCTCGAGGAGAATTCTTCTTGAGTCTCGCCTGGACTCCAGTTCTGACTCCAGAAAACGTTGCTGCTCCATCAAACCCCATTCCGACAAGCTTAGTAGGCTGAATACCCTTCTGCTTGAACCAGTCAGTCAAAGTGGTATAGATAGATGCAGCATCAGTTTTTTTCAATGGAATGGTGTCAAAAAAATGTTCAACGGGTTCTCCATTTTCCTCCCAACGAAAACAAAGAGAAAGCTCTTCGATTGTTGATATATCTGTGGATTCGTCAGCCATCACACTATAGAAAGGAGCCTTGCGAAGGCGTTTGAGCTGAGATTCTTCTACCCACAATCCCAGTGCCTCCAGAAAATCGGAAACAGAATCTGTAGAGGTGTAGGTAGCATTTCTTGCAGATTTTTCAGTAAATTGTTTTAAATCATCACCACAAGACACAATCAAATTAACCAGAGCAGCAAAATTGGTGGTGTGAGGAATGTGATTTCGTGCAAGGAAGTGAGTACATCGCAAAAGTGCCTTAATTCCCTTCCTGTTTCTGATCCTCTGCTCTTCTGTGACACTCCGCAGTTGCTCTAAAATGGATACTTCCTTCTTAGTAGCCAGCAATTCAGCTTCGGAACGGCGAATGTGAGTATCACTCTTTGCATGGGCACGCATCTTCTCAACCGCTTTTTTCCAATTTTTAAATGGCTTTGTAATCCATGCTCCACCTGTCTTTTGAGAAGGATGATGATCGTACTTTCGACAAGTTTTGCAGAATGCTCCGCGGTAATTTTCATCATATTCTAACCAAAGAAACTGCTTTTCCCACTTTTTGTTGTACTTCCGCTGGCCTGATTTTGTTCTATACTTCGACTTAGCTCTATAGTTAGCCGTGCTGGAAAGACTTCTTTTAGTTGGAGGTGGCTCTAGGCTTTGGCTATCAGAAGACAATGGCTCCTCATCTTCACTGCTACTACTAGTAGATGCTGGTGTAGAAGACTGCTTTGAAGTGCTTGCACTAAAGTAATGCCGAATATCCATCTTCTCAAGACTTCTTGAACTAACTAACTAAGCTACTCAAGCACAGACTTATATAGGCTGACAGGGTTGTGCCAGCATTTGCAAGCACAACTGTTGTGGTTGTGCTTGCAAGTGCTGGCCTGGCAACTGTCTCCAGTTTGTGTACAGCTATTGCAGGTGCAAACAATCATAAAAAGGTGTCAATATGACATGTCAATTACATTACTTTTCACCCTTTTTTTGCAAGGTCACTGCTATTCAAGCTGGATCATGCAGGCACACACACACTTAAGCAGGCACACACACACTTAAGCAGGCACACACACACTTAAGCAGGCACACACACACTTAAGCAGGCACACACACACTTAAGCAGGCACACACACACTTAAGCAGGCACACACACACTTAATTAATTAATACAGGCACACACACAATTAATGCATGCACTCTGACACATGCATGCCCCCCCTTGCTAACAAAAATCTCTATTTTGCCCCCCCTTAGCAATTTTTCTAAAAAAATCCCTGATATTGTATCTAAAATTGAGGCCAATACTGATAACAGATAGATATATTCATTGAATTTTGAAAATTTAATTTTTACATAATTAGAAATATAATGGTACTAGTCTAGAGTCTTCAGTGCCAGGAACAAAGTAGTGCCAAATTGGTGACCTCTTTTTAGACGTCGTAGTTAAGTTTCTTTGTCTTTACGCAATCTAAGAGCTAGTAAAACTCATCCGTTCAGTGTCCACGCGGCGTGTACAAAAAAAATTCTATCGGTTAATTATATCGGTACGGTGGGTAGTGTTGACGACCGATACCGAAAAAGTAGGCCGATAAACGATAGACCGATAGATTATCGGTGCATCTCTAGCAAATTCAAACACCAAGGAGGTCACCTTTTCCCTCCCACTTCCCCCTTGTCAAATAAAGGATGATGCTTTACCAACTCTAATCACATCATGAATTATTCATGAATACACACACCGTTGGTCACTATTGTTGTCGTTACAGACACACAAGTGTATTACTATATAGATTATTATTTTATAAATTCTACACGTTTACCACATAAAGCTGCACAAAAGTGGGGCTGATGGCAAATATCCTTCCATTATTGTAGGAGACCTGGATCCAGAAGGAGAATCTTACTGATCTGCTATTCACGAACAGCTCCAGGAGAATGATGTACAGACTATATATAAAACATCAACTTCATACTATTCCTTGCTAGCATAAAATTTAGCCATTCTAAATCCTGGTACAAGACACATTTAACCCCACCATTCTCATAGTGTTGGGGAGAGCAAATAAAAGTTATGGCAATATTAATTCTAATGGAAAAGAAAAATTAGTTATCAAGCCATGCAAATGAAGCACCAAAGGTGTGAACCCTCAGCGCTACTATACACTAGCTAGCTATAACAAAATCATTTCTCAGACCGAAAAAATAATATATTTGGCTATTCTTAATCAGGTATCAATACAGCTCTAGCAATGAAAACATAGATGTAGCTAATTACTGTCTAAAAGGAGTAGCTAAACATGCAGGACACTCTCACCAGTATATAGTTTCAACGTAAAACATCTGAATTCCAGCTCTCATTAGCTTTTCAGTATGAAGCAAAAACTAACGTGGGAAGAAAAGAAATTATTTGCCCATGTGATTGCGACATGACGATAGGGGGCATTACCTACAAAAACTTGAACCTACACGGAGCAGACAGCTTGTTAAAACATCATCCTGAGCAAGTTCATACTTAAATCAACAGTTAATTGTCAGTAATCTCCAAAATCAGCTGACAGACAGACAAACAGATGGGACGACTAATATAACCCACTTGCGCATGCGCGCTGAGGGCTAATAATAACAATCTGGCCAATGGCACCAATATCACTGCATACTACAGAACCACTAGCCTCAGCAACTATGATACTTAATACTTATAAATATATACCTCTGTTCTAAAAGCAACAGCTCAGGCCAACCAGCACTTTCATACTTGTTTCAACTCTAGTGTTATTAGTACCACTCATACAGTAGTACAAATCAACGGCTAACAAAAATTTAAACAATATTTTTAAAAATTGAGTGTTGGTTAGAAACTTCACCTATTTTATAGAGGGGTCTGACATATCATACATATGTACACACACACACACATGTGCGTGACTGTCTGTCTGTATGCATGCATTGTGTATGTATGTATGTATGTATGTATGTATGTATTACGTATAACACATTTCCACATGTTAAATTTCCACTTGTAAAACTCGAGAGTATCTTTCTCGTTACTTCCTAACAGACACCTTTGGGACACCACTGCAGCACTAGACTATGAGATATGAAGCCAAATATTACGGAATGCAATGTCACTCATTAAATGGAGTTAAAAGAAGGGTCCAAAGAGTGGGAGCTGGCGGACAACTTGAGGATGCTAGGGAAGGTCTAGTACAAAAGAATAGCCAAGTGAAGGGTGCACGGTAAGGTCATAAGGTAAGGGACAACATCAGCAGATGAGCAGTGCAATGAGACTGTCACTAACAATGCATGTATAGACAGCAAAGTGCGAGCATCAACCAAGAATGGGTCAAGGTCATAGGCTAAAGAGACAGCCAAAGCAGCCAGGGAATGCACAACTACAAGTTTACCCTACCTATGCCCACCCTGTAACAATAGGAGAATATCAGTAAGTCTTCAACCTTTTGGTTGGACATAAATCCAGTGTGGTAGACTCAATGCAGGTGAACCTAAATCGTGCCCCCCCAAAAAAAACAAAAAAAAACAACAAACAAACAAAAAACTGGAAAGATTAGTATCTAGACAATAAAAGAGGCAGGGCCACCAACATTATCACTATTAGGGATGAGGCCTGGTTATGTTCACACCTGTTATCAACACACTTACTTCGCCAACATCTTGTATTGACTCAGGGCCACCAACATTATCACTATTAGGGATGAGGCCTGGTTATGTTCACACCTGTTATCAACTTACTTCATGACACTTACTTCGCCAACATCTTGTATTGACTGGCCTTGATACATCAGCAGCATGTGTGCTAACCTGCAAAATAAGCCAATGGGAAATGCCATCACTACTGGACAAGATAATACAGTTGTGGTCCTGCTGTATAAAAAATACATGGATATAATAGCTAAATGATTCCATTCAATTTTTATAGTTGTGATGCCATTCCATTTAGCTACTCTAGTCTAGCCATTTGGTGAGCAAATTTTTAAAGTTTGCTGATATTATTATGAGTAAGTAACAAGTAGTACTCTTTAGACACTTGCTCTACTGTGATTAATGATAGGATTAGTTGGAGGGACAAACGTACAAGCCTAATGCAGCTGTCTCGTGAAACCACTGAAGATGACTCTAAGATATATATATGTATCAAGTTTACATAGTAAACAACCAGTTTCCATTTTTTGTCTGACTTACATACTAGCAAACTCAAACAGGCACCTTCGTACACAGTATTATTGTCTCAAACTACTTAAGAAACTAACGTTGTACAGAATTATTAGACAGTCCTCCTCTCCCACATCACTAGAGTATTACCATATTGGCATTACTTTTTTAAGGGGTGCAAAGCTTTTAACTTACTCTTGAAAGCTGAGACTCTTTCCTTAAACTGAACCGCCATAATGTCAATGAAAAGTTAGTCTCATGTACCCAATCCCTTTACCAACCGCTAATCGCGTGTAGAGGTTCTAGGTTGGTAAAGGGTCTCGCCCAGCGAGCCTAAGAGTATGACCCCTTCCCCCCCCTCCCCCCCCCCTGCTCATTCAGCGAAGCGAGCGAAGCTGACGTACTAATGAGTCCGCGATATATATATACTAGTGATGTGCTTGAGCACAAATGGCGAGCGAGCCTAAAAACTATACTATTTTTATATGAATGATTTTGACTTCTAACACTGAAGCTACTGAAAACAAGGTAGAGTTTTTAAATTACGCATACACCAGTACCATAGTAACAACTCGCTGCAACTGTTTGAATTGAAGGAAAAACAACAACAAAACAATACACGTTATTTAAACGTTTTCTTTGTGATGATATTCTTTAGCTAAATAGTGGCTGTAAAGCACAATGCTTTGACACAACTGGACATACACCTACACAAGACTTACCTTCGCGGTTAGTCTAGTGGACAATGCATTTTCAAGTAAATACTGTTGCGTACGGTTTATAACCATGCCAAAGAGCGCATTGACTTACCACCACCACTAACTCGAATAGAAATGGAAGTCCCGTAAGTTATCAAGTTTTAACTGGACCCGTAAAAGAATTCAAAACGGTAAACAATTCAATTTCTAGGGTGATACGGGACGGGATCGACCACCGAACTAACACAAAAACGCGAGGGTCAAAGTTCAAAATGCCTTACGTACGTCTAAACATATAATTGGCGAGCGAGCGTAGCGAGCGAGACACTTACAGGGGTAACACAATTGAAAATCGGGGATGTTTGTTTGGACGTACGTATGTCATTTTGTACTTTGACCTTCTCATATTTTTGTGTTAGCTCGTTGTTCGACCCTGTCCCAAACTTCACTAAACGGAATCCTCAGGTTTAGCGCATTACCCGTAATCTGTCACAGTTATAAGCCCTACTAAACTGCATTTTACTTGAAAATTCTTTGTCCACTAGAGTAACTACGAAGCTAAGCCTTGTGTAGGTATGTTCAGTTGTGTGAAAGTATTGTACCAAACGTAAATAATGCTACGTGTTTTTGTTGCTTTTTTTTTTTTTTCAATTCTAACTGTTGCAGGGAGTGGTTACTATGGCATTAAACCCCCTTTACCTTATACACGTAATTTAAACTTGACTTTTTCTTAGTAGCTTGATTGTTGAAGTTAAAATTAATCGTTTAACAATAGTGTAGTTTGAGGCTCGCTCGCCATTTGTGCTCAAGCACATCACTAGTATACTAGTGGTGCGCTCGAGTAGCGCAAATGCATGGCGAGCGAGCAGACTCTTTTTACAGAAAAATAGGACAGAAATTACATCTAACTGTAGTGCACAGTGTAACCCTTTCCATTCTCAGTTAGCATCAGAGAATCTAAAGTCTCTGATCCCAGACTAAACTAACAGAATTACCTGAATAAACTTCGAAAGCAGTGGCAAAGAAGCGCAGCTTGACAAAGACTTCACAATTGTTTCAAGAAGAGAGTAGCTGTAAACTTTTTGGTTGAAACAAAGTTGCGTAAGGCAGTGCATCAGGATTCTCCGCGCTCGTTAATTGAAAAATACTGGAACTGTGAACGCTTTACCTAACTTACGTAATTAGAAGCGCGGGCTAAAACAGAAGTCTCACGTACCCCATAAACAGAAACTAGTGATGTGCTTGAGCACAAATGGCGAGCGAGCCTAAAGACTATACAAAGGGATTCCAGTGCCATAGTAACAACTCTCTGCAACTGCTTGAATTGAAGGGGAAAAAAAAACAACAAAACAATACACGTTATTTAAAAGTTTTCTTTGTGATATTCTTTAGCTAAGTAGTGGTTGTAACACACAATGCTTTTCTGCGCAATACGTGCAAGAGTAAAAGGCGGGAGAAATGTTCTCGGCGCGACTACCATCGGTTTTGTGTAGTTTGCGCAGGATCATTAGCTACTTTAGCGGTTAGATTTGTCACCTGCTATCAGTATTGTTTTAATCATGGAACCGGAACTAATGGCAGAACATTTATTTAGGAGAAGAATTGTATCAGTTGTGATATATTGTGTTAGAATGGAAGACAGAATGAAGAGAAGACTGAGCCAGTGGCTCAGCAAATAAAAAAAAGTTTTAAACAATAAAGTGAGTAGATATATAGTATTAAACTTCTCATAATCTACAATATTGTTCAATATAGGACCAAATGTAAATTTGCCATTTGAATGTCTACAACTGATATTGACAGCAACTACGTTGATGGAGTAAGTCTTAAATATGGAAGTAGTCCTAGGAGACACATTTGGACCTTCACTGCTACTCTTGACTTAGTTAATAATCCAGCTCAGTGCCCTGGATGTGATAACAATAAGGCTTCATTTGTAAGTGATAACTTATCATGTGAGAGACAACGTCAATGTTCTAGTGGCACTGTAATCTGTAATGATCCCTTGTGGGATGGAGACCAGTGTATCGGTAATGGAACACTCTACAGACAACTATCACAGCCAACCAGTGAGGACGTAGAGATGAGAGTGTGTAAGGATCAAGAACAGAGTGATGAAGAATTTGCAATAACAATAATTGAACTCTATGTACGCTAAATACATACACATGATGTTATGACTTTTTGCCCATATAATACTGCCAATGAATAATTCAATATAGCAATTTAAGTGGTACCAAATATCGGTGTCTCTCTTCTGTGACTTACCAGGAGTTAAAGTTACAACTCATTCAGTGCTGAGAGCGAAGCAAGGAAAGCTTTATACTAATGAGTTGGGATATTTATAAGACTTATTACACCAGTCAGAGTGTGATATGGTGAATTATTTCATGAGCAGGCCAATTTACTTTCATGAGCCAGAGGCAGTGAAAATAAAGCCTGAGAGTGAAATATCTTGCCGTATCACTCTGATGAGTATAATAATTGGTTTATTCTACACTAGATATCTACGCACACTGTGTAAAGTTGGCTGTAGGGCTTCCCCAAACCCCCAGCTGTTATTTTAGCAGCTATTCTAACCTAGTTGGGTAGGCTACACCAGGCATTCGTAGATTCTGATGCATTGTTAGTAACACCTTTCTCAGGATTTAAAAATTGAGCCCTTTTCAAAACCCATATAGATCCATGCCTTTAAATGTAGGTATTAGTGTTTTCTCAAAGTAGGAAACTACTTTACCACACACCTTAATATCCCATTCTTCCTTTATTCTCTTCCATTTTTGATCAAATTCACTTTCTGTTGCAATAACTATTAATTGATGGAAGGCAGTTGTGTACTTGTTCAGTTCTAATTCTTGCGCACATACCACCTTAAATCATTAACTAGATGATTCCAACAAAATAAATGTGAACCGATTGGAAACAAATCAGAAAATTTGAATTTTTGATCGGTAATAATGTTCACCTGTTTTTTAGACAAACTGGGTACCAACTCAATAATAGACTCCAGGAATAATCTGTGGTCTGAATGAAATCTTCTGGAATGAATCATGAAACCAAAGGGAACAATGGGATTCTGAACAAAGAAATAGTTTTGGAAGGTTAAGGTTGAGAGATAGTAGTCTCCTATATTGAAAACAGTGTCATAATGAATAGACACTGGATGGTGAGCAATGTGTAAAAGATTGTCCAGTGCTTCCAACGAAGGAGTAGCCTTAAGATGAACTATTATTCGAGGATGAAGATTTATTTGTGAAATGAAGTCTTTAAGTTCACCTTTACGATATTGTAACTGTAAGTTGAATGTGAGTTCATACATATTGTATATAGAATCATGGGATAATCGCTGTGCTCGATTCAATTCATCTTTACAATTGTGTACCTACTCAATAATATAAAATTGTGGAGATCAAACCAGTAGTTAAAATATTTTAGTATATGTACACCTTATAGTATCGCTTAAGATCATTGGCCATATATGTCCACTTGATGTAGTAATCATAGGAGAAGTAGTTCTGAATTGCTGGTAGCAATTTTTTAATACTGAAAACTTGGTAGTGATCAATAATAGAACAATATAAGATTTTAGATCCCGTTGCTATATTGTTACTAGGTGTACTAACTTGGTAAGTGTGCACTATTTTTTGCCTTTAGGTATATGAACTGTGCATAACCACCCTTGGGGTATTGCTATTTTTGAGTTTTAGTTTAATAGAATAGTCCGGATAAAGCGGAGCCGGTTATGTGAGGCCCTCGGATAACTCTCCGCTCATACCACAGAAATGTACCATAGCTAGCTGCTTAACTGCTTACTGCAGAGCAGCCCACGGTAGAGTTAGATCTGGAGATGCCGTGTGCTTCAATTGAATTTTAATTGAATTTTAATTTTGGGCTGGAAATTCGCTTGACACCGCCATTCCTGCAAAAATGCTGATAAACAAAGTTGCTAGTGGAAACTGGGCATGGGTAAACAAGATCTAAAATAGTTAGAGCATGCCGCTTAGGTACTGGTGAATTTAGTGCACAAAGCCCTCCGGCCCTTGGGCTTCAGTGCACTAAATCCACCAGTACCTAAGCGCTTATGCTCTAACTATTACATAATACATACAAGGCAGTAGCAAAGGGTGCCACTTATTATTCAGCACATGCGCAAAAACAATCGGTAATGGACGTCTACACTGGTACGCGAGATTAGTTGTAGAGCTTCTGAGCTGAGCAACTTGAACATTGATGTTACAGAGAAATGTCATGTTTATAATTTTGGAAAGAACTTCTGCACATACCCACAAAAAAAGAACAGATGGGTTAGATAATGTATTGTTGTAAAAGAATTTATAGATGCATCAGAACAGTGCAGCAGTATTCTTTTTCAAAGATACTTGTATTATTGTGCTAAGAATTTATGTAGCTATGTATAAAGTATTTGCATTACAGTATTGTTTTTGGTTTTTAACAATAAATAGCTAAATTAGTAAAGTTTAAACCATGATTTTACTATGTTCAATCATTAAAAATTTAATTTTTGTAAAACATTAAAGTTTCTAGTTAAATCACTGGTAATGGCATTGTGGTGTAGTAGCCAGCTACTCCCCACACTTACAGAACACCCACCACCATTATCACTTAGTTTGTTAGCATGCGCCTATATCTTAGTTGTTTTTGTAAGCCAGCCAGACTGGTACCACCTCAATTCAGACTATTCATTGTTCATGTTCATTCCCACACCACGATGCATACATACATGTGACTGTATCATTCTCATGCACTGGGCATGCCCGGGGAAGTTGTCTATTATATTGGCTCCCTTGAGTGTGCCCCAGTAGTTGTACACTTGGTCTTAATTCTCATGATCTTAACTTAGACTTAAACAATCTAAGATTGGGGTTGTGGTAAAGCATTAGAAAGCTTGACTAATTGTTCAACTCTGGTGGCAGCATATCCTTGGCTCCTTCTCGCTACTCGCCTGTTACCACACCCATCTTCACCTGAAACTATACATGAAAAACAGCTTACAAAGAATAACATACTCCTAATATAGGCAGACCACACCCACAAAATGATTAACCACACCCATGTAATCATAATCACACCCATTTCTGGCCATACCACCCTAAAATTGCTTGTTACGAGCCTGAGATATCAGTCATAAATAACTTATTGTGATTTATCGTAGGCTACCAATTATCAACCAGAACTTATACATGCACACATATACTATATCTTCTTTCCCACTACAGAGTGTCCTCCAAAATAAGCCCTGGTGTTTGACTTTCATTTGAGTGGTGGAACTCTTCACAAAAATAGATACATCCCCGATATGTGTAGACTCCCTCGAATTCTGTGTCAACGACTATGATTTTACTTTCAAATTGTATTGTTTTTTTATCGACCACTAACCAACTTTTAACTTATCTTGTGGTGATTAGACCCATATGATTTGTCAGAATTGAACTTGTGTATCTGATGATTGTTATAGTGGAGTTTCTATGTTCGTGGATTGACACTTCTTTTTAAAGTTATCTTGTGTTATTTGCCAAATGCAAGTGTAATTTTAAATTATTTATTGTGTTATTGTTTACCATGGTTTTTGTATAATTTTTTTAATTATCCTCAGAAACCTTGGCTCATTATGGGCATAAGGTGTGAGAAGTAAGTGGGGCTTTGATGAGGACTGCAGCTATGACAGAAACCAGAGTAACTCAGGATGGTGACAGACAGCATATCAAGCGTGGCCCACCTGGATGGTGGATTCATCGAACTCTTCAGTACCTTTTTTAGACCGTTTTTTATCAATTTTTTACCACATAGCTAGCTAAGATATTTATTTAATAATCAGCATTACTGTCAAAGAATTCTATATATTATTTCTTTAAGAATACATTTGGAATACATTATTATAGTATAATTAGTATCTGTACACTGCATGCTGTGGAAGACATCATCAAGAATATATAGGGTATACTCCAGCAACATAGTACACATAGTATGGCATACACCTGGTGTAGAGTAATACACAGTATACTCCAGTATTATGGTCCATTGCGACAGATATTCACTGGTGTTAACAAAATATTATAGTCACTGGAGTATGTCATGTGTATAACAAAAGATAATGACTTTATACACTGGTGTATATCCAAGTATTTGCATGGTGTTGATGGCTACAGAGTTGGTTCCACTGTAAATGCATTTATGGAATACATTTTGGTGTGCAACAATATACCGGGTAATAATATACATTAGTTTGTATTGTACTTGTCAATACTATCAGTATAGCAACTAGGTGACCAAAAACTGCACTATGTAACAAATGAACTATGTAATGTGCAATCATCCCACATGCCACTTGAGGACTACAATGCAGCGGTTAGCAGCATCCAGTGGAGTAGTTAGATGAAAAATAGTGGGAGGGACAATGTACAAGAAATGTGTTAGCTAAGATTATATATATATATGATTCCATTCTCTGTGTTCGTTTGATGAATTCAATCAGTAATTTTGGATTGCCTGATTTGACTGTGCGTGCAAAATATACAATGATTAAGACTTGCAACTGAAGTCAACAATGTGTTGAGTTTGGAGCAATTGTTTTCTGATCAGAATTCTTTGAAAATAAAGTACTCAGAGAAAGTACAGCACTAAGTCTTCTTATAATAGCCATTAGCTAAGATTAAACAAAGCTTAATTTTGTAGAAGCTGCTAAATACATAATTATCTGAACTACTTCTGCATACCTATTAAACCAGATTTACTTTTCTATCTAAGATCAAAGCTGTACAGCATCTATGTAGTATAAGCATGGGAAAATATGCCCCCCCCCCCCCCCCCCCCAACTTCCTACTCCACTGCAAAATTGTTTATTACAATTGTAGTATAACATACAATCCAATTGAGAGTTCAAAAGATGAATAAAAAGTCAAAAAGTTCGAACTGTTCAGCATGTATACAAAAATGCACCTACAAATTACTTAGCAGTCTTACTATAATAGATACTGAATCTGTATCTGTTCATAAACATCTTACTGTTTGTTTATATATATATACATATATATATATATATATATAATAATTAAAATCTTTAATTATTATTTAAGTGTTTACAAGTTCCCCAAACTGCTCATTAAGCATTGATACACAAGTTTGTAGGTGTAAATTATACAGGAAAGGCTTGCACTGTTAACTGACTGACTTCAGATCCAACTTTATTTATTAAGATACTGTGTAAGACTAAGTAATTTTTTTTATTTACATATAATTAGGTATATTTAAGCTTTCTTTTAACCAAACAACACTAACACTGGCCAGTCCCAAGAGATACTTGCATAAATCTTTTACATGGAAAGACATTCAACATTGGGCGCAAGTAATCAATTATGCACTGCAAGTTGCAACCTACCGGTTTATTCACAGAATTTAACTTCTTTTCATGGCTTGAATATCACTGATTCACTGTTAAAAATGGGGAGTTTGGAGAACTTAGTTTTGGTGTTAAATAGGAGGCGCTGCCTGGACATTCCAGTTTAAAGCCTCATATTGTTTCCATTATAGTCCAGTCATTTTAAGGGGAAAAAAGGGTCAACCCGAAACAAATTGCAAGAAAAGGTTACTCACAAGATTTTGGTACACTAAGTTGTTCCAAACAACATACTAAAGTCTAAGGAATCCCTTGATGGGAAACACCTAAATAATACTAAACCGTTAATGCATTGAATGTTACAATTCATTATACTTTGATACAGTTGTTATGATGAAAATACTACTTATGCAAATTGTTAAAAATAATAATGCAAATTGTTATAAATAGTTGTGATGATAAAAATACTGAATCAAATGTTTTCCTTAGCTACTGTAGTTCAATTTATTGAGTTTCATCATCTTAGTATTTCGTTTGAGTTGATACACCCTAATCCCCGACAATCGTCACAAGCCATAGAGAATATTACAATATTGGACTTACCATCAACATGAGTTATGACTATTCGATTATTAAAATGCTATTTACACTTGGATTGCATATACACTCTGCTATAAGCCTCATAGCCATAATCAACTATAATGGTTTCCATTTTGCTTATAAGGTCACTCACTGTAATCTGTTCATCATCTTTTTTTTTTTAATATTCAGCCACTTTCAAAAAAGCTTTTGTTCTTTCTATCGCTTGTGGTCTACCTAGCCTTAACTTGTTGGAACCCAGATTGTCAATACTGTGAGCTGTAGGAATTTGCTTCTTTGTACTAAAGTTAGCATCACTATTCTTATGATAAACGACATCTGCTGCATGCAGATCATGAACAACAATTCATGCCATAACGCTATGTGCCCATGAATCTTTTCTTACTTGACACAAGTCAAGAAGTGTATCCTTCAACTTGATAGTTCTGTCAGGAAAAGCATTACAGCTTTTCATATATTTTTTTCCTAACATCTGGTTGACCACTAAATAGGCAATTTGATTTGAAGCAAAATTGGTCACCATCTGATCGAAGTGTTGGTTGTTCAAAAACTGAAGATTCACAAACTAAACTTTGCTTAAAGTTGTTTTGCAATCTGACTAGGAATACTATACTGTCTGCGACAATCTTGGTGTATTTGTTGTCCAGGTAGAAGATGTGCCTCACTTGCCTTCTTTATGCTAGCATACCTCTCTCAGTCAGTGTGGAGAACTGAGACTTTTCTAAGTGTATACATGTGTACTTGCACTGACGTAAGAATGGGGGGAGGGGAGGGAGGAGGCGGTTGGAGGAGTGCGGGGGGTTGTAGTAGTGCGGGGTGAGGAGGGGAGTGGGGCGTGCGTTGAGGGGGCTGAGTAGGGGTGGGGGCGGGATGGCGTTGTGGGGGGGCGCACCATTTTGCCGGCCCCTTTCTGTTTACTGATTTGTATACATGGTGACTTTTTATTGTAGCTAGTGACTCTCTCATAAAGATTTCGATATTATGTTGGGTACATGGGCAACCTCTTCTTTCCCATGAGTACCTAATTACATACATGTAGGTCCTCGAAAACCATAACTGAACTGAGCAATGAAGTTGTCAACCATTTGGTAATGATTTGTTGTGTATTGAAATGAAAAGGATGCTATCCGTGTGGCAAACATGAATTGTTGTTTTATTAATTATCAACTATACCAATGCATAGCCAACTATTATAGAGCCGCTGGAAAACCGCATTTATTTTCTAGCACCATTAATTGACAAGTTTTGACCACATCAACTTCTTTAGCTTAGATGTAAGAGTTTTTGAAAGATTACTTCAGTTATTGTTAAATGGCAAGTGTACATTGAAGTCATTGTTGACTTCAGGGGGATAGGAGAAAGAGTGGCAGGAGGGCCGACTGCTTCCCTCCACCATTTTTAACAATGTAGCCAATGGCTTAGAAAAAGAAATTCATACTGTTTACTTCAATTTAAAAAGGGTTTTAAAAATTATTTCTAGATAATTCTGCACAAAATTTGAACAATAGGAGCAGCTAACTCATATTTGGCCTCAGCCCCTCTACTATTTACCTCCTTAGCTATAATAACTACAAGCTACAGGTCCAAAAGAGAAAAAAATTATTTCTTAAGATTATATTTTCTGAAATACAGTTTACAAGTGATTAAACTAAAAAGTATCTGTCAACATTCTAGTATGAATTATACTATGGATGCCAGTCTAGTTAATTCGGCTCCCCCACCTCTTATCAACTTGCTCCTACCCGTCTGAAATTTTAACTGCAGTGTGATGCTAAACACTAAGTGTGGGCTTTCAATAAACCACATAGAGGAGAGAAACTATACAGGAGGCTCTCGTACTGTTCCTCTTAACTTTCTACTGAGGTGTAGCTCTGAATTCTCTCTTCTTAACATTATCAATCGTAAGGATAAAAAATCATATACCTGGGCTAGCAGGCTAGCTCACCATTTGTGCTGAAGTGCATCAGTAGTTGGATTTAACCAGCTATCACTTGACAACCATCTGATGCTTTGGAGATTAAAACTTAAAAAAATATCACATGGCTAGGAGTCAAAGGACAAGTATAATGTAATCCCGGAATACCACATGGCTAGGGGTCGAAGGTCAAGTATAACATAATACCAGCAGTCTGTGTGTGGAATATGTTATACAGATGGCAAACATAGATCTTATTTCTTTTTAAAAGGTTGTAGGGCCATTTGTTTGGTAATATAGGATAAACAATAAAAATTACTTTGATACAAATATTGACTACAATATTTGTTAATTTCTTAATAAGCACATTTTTTAACATGGAAAACTGCTGAGAAACCTTTTCTTGCAATTAGTTTCGGGTCTAACCTTAAAATGACTGGACTAACAGTTAGTCATTACTAAAAGATATTTTAAATGAGGAAACTACAGATTACAAGCTATCAATTATACATGCTCATTGGGTACAAAATGTATTGGTGTGGAAGTTATAAGGGCTCATAGTGGGTGTCCAGACAGTGCCTCCTGCTAAACACCTCGCGAGGTGTTATTTAAACAACCCGTTTTAACAGAGCACATGCTGGACTTCATGAGTTTATCAGTTGTCATGGTTTAACTTTCACATGTGCAAAAACATGTGGAGGTTCTATCCAGAAAACGATGATGACGTGCCAGTTTATTTATTAATTGTTTGCACCAAATGATCTTTTTTAGCCAAAAAACAAACAATTTCCCCAGCATAAACAGGAACAATAGTTACATAATTGAGTTGATGGATTTGAATGTGTTAATTATTCAGTGGAGTTACACTAAAGGTCTAGTCTTAGTTTAAAATTCAGCACATAAGTGAAGAGAAATTGGAAACACTGATAAAATTATATATAGTTCAATTCATGTCATGGCTGTGAACCACAATCCGAAAGTAGAAAATGTAGGTAAATTTTCATAACGTCAATTGGAGCTGGCCTGGTGCTACCTTTGGCACCAAAATGTTGATATAAGGATTGAAAATTAGCAAACTTAGTCTACCAATTGGTATTGATTTTGTGCAGACTAGACAGTCAGCATACCTAACATTTAAGAAGCTAAGATAACTGAAAATAGTTACAAAAAGGCCTAGACACTATCAAATTATCCATTTTGGTCTAGAACACTTAAAGAACTTTAATTAAAAAGCTTATAAAAAAAAAAGAGTATAACATCAAAAGCAATTATTTTATAGCAAGGAATATGCATAGCAGTTACAGTGCTGTCACTGGAATGGCATTCACCATTAGAATTACGAAATACAATACACCTTAGAGTATCCAAGTTAGAGGTATTACACATGTATAGTGGAATATTAATGTCCAACTTATTATTGACAGGTACAATTTTGAACACTTTCATCATAGCTGGGGATTTTATGAATCATTGTATCATGAATAGCTTAAAACAATAAATACATATTTAGACCAATGTCTCATAATACCAAATACTCTGCCCTGATACTACTACCACTAACGATCTATAGAAACCACAAGCTACCCTCTGTGCTATGCTATCTTACTCCCCACAACTGTTTGAATTGAAAAAAAAAAAACGCAACAAAATCAAGTCACATTATTTAAACGTTTTCTTTTTTTCGACTCTAAGTAGTAGTTGTAACGCACAATACTTTCACACAACTGGACACACCTACACGGGACTTACCTTCGTAGTTAGTCCAGTGGACAATGAATTTTCAAGTAAATACTGTTGCGCAGGGCTTATAACTATGACAAATGGCGTATTACATAAAAACAAACAAATATCACGGATTTTCAATTGTGTTACCACTGAGAGTGTCTCACTCGCTTCGCTCGCCAATAAAACTATTTACAGCTACCTTGTGTATAACTACATTTTTAAGTAGCCGTCTGTGTGCTCAATCTACACAAATAATTGCAGCAATTCTTTAAAGAATACATTTTTAATTCGCACTTTAAAAATAATTTAAAAACAGTTGTATAAGCTTGAATGTCTCCTCAACATGTTTTTCGAGGTCGAATATGTGATATGTATGCAATTGGAGAATACCAGTCATCAAAGTAAAATCCCTTCACTCTAGATTCAGAATTATGAACTGCTACATATAATACCTTATCAAGTTTGTGCACAGTTTTTCCAGCCATTTGAGGTCTTGTTTTCCCATCTTCCACCAAAACTGTCAAATTTCCATTGCTAGGAACCTTTGATAAGTCAGGATACTTGCAGTAGCTCACCCATTTGATATGTTTTGTGGCTATCTGAGTGTTTTTGAAATATTGGCCTACATAATAATGAATATCTTTATGAAAAGGTAGTACTGGATTGAAGAAATCATCTGTATCTAACATGAACGCATATTGGAATTCGCCCATGTACTTCATTACACAGTCTTGATTCTTGATAAGTTGTGAATGATAAAACATTTTTTCCCCAAGATAACTTTTCCACACATCAATCACAACAAATCCTGAGGCAATTGCTTCCTTTAAATTGGGGTAATGTACAGCATTTGGAATGAAGCTTGAATCTGCATTAATGTGGACCATGTCTACACCCAGGTGTTTCTGATATTTCAGCCATGCATTCAAGTACAGTGGACGATGGAATACTGCTACACACACCAAAACTGAATTTGGTCTTCTGGCCATTGATCTTCTATGCACAGTGAATTCTGGCTTGACTACCAGCGGAGATTCACACTCAACTCGAGAGTAACAATTCTCTTTTTTATTTTTGTGAATGAGTTTTACAATTGTTCCATTCTGAATAGACTCTTGAGGCACAAAGAGGCAGAAAACAAACACCAAAGAATATGTGAATCCTTTAAAATGAGATCTTACCCATCTTGTGTTTTCTCTTACATCATCAACTGCTGGCGTGTAGTGGCCATTGATTTCGCAGGCTACAAATGTTCTTAATGCCAAATCACTCGTTTCAGTCAAGACTACTATAACATTTCCTTTCCCAGGTTTCCATGCCTTTCTGTTGTCATAGTAAGCCCTTCTAGGCACCACCAGTAAGCTACTATTTTCATGGGAGTTGTTATAAAATTTGTCACATATTTCAGCCTCTGACAGGTTTTCTGGTATTGCTTTAATTGTTTGTTCTCTTTCTAAGTATATATTGCTGACACAAATGGTGAATGTAATGGCTCCAATAGCCAGAAGTATGCACCCTACAGGATAAAGTCAAAATATTATACACACTTATTATGCACTATTTATGCAAGGCATCGCTGAGACTTCACTCATTATCAGCTAATTAAATTTAGTAAACGGCTGACATAGGTAAGTAATGAAGCTGTCCAGTGAGAAAGAAAGCAATATAAACTACTAGTGGTGTGCTTGAGCACAAATGGGAGCGAGCCTTAAACTATACTATTGTTAAATGATTGATTTTAACAACTAACACTCAAGCTACTAAAATAAAGTCAAGTTTTTAAATTATGTATACGCGGTAAAGGGGGTTCAATGCCATAGTAACCACTCCCCGCAACTGTTTGAATTGAAAAAGAAGCAACAAAATCAGGTCACGTTATTTAAAATTTTCTTTGTGATATTCTTAATAGTAGTTGTAATGCACAATACTTTCACACAACTGAACATACCTAGCAAGACTTACCTTCGTGGTTCATCTAGTGGACAATGAATTTTCAAGTAAATACTGCTGCGTAGGGCTTATAACTGTGACAAATAGCGTATTAACTTACCACCGCCACTAACTCGAATAGAAATGGAGCTCCCATAAGTTTTTGAGTTTTAACTGCACCCGCAAAACAATTCAAAGCGGTAAACAATTCAATTTCTAAGGTGATAAGGGTAATGATCGCTAAACCGGGGGATTCCGTTTAGTGAAGTTTGGGACGGGGTCGAACACAGTGCGAACACAAAAATACGCGAGGGTCAAAGTACAAAATGACATATGTACGTCCACACAATATATAAACAAATTCATATCCCCGATTATCAATTGTGTTACCCCTGTAAGTGTCTCGCTCGCCAATAATGCAACATTGCTCTGATGTTTTACACCAACAACTGACAGGGCAGTCATTAAATTATATACCACATAATTTATACTGAAGAAGTCATCCAAACCACATCATTGCTGATTGCATTTCATCATATGCCTTCCGCTCTTCTTGGGTACGGTTTGACCGAATACACATGAGTTGTTATGCTCGCTTGCTAAACCACTATTTGGTAAGTGCTTGGCCCCTAATACATTCACGAGATCGTATACAATTAAGAAAGGCTATACCCAACACATGCTTACGTACTCCTCTGCAAGAGACCAGTAAGTAGGGAGTCAATGGAGGGAGGAAATTGCTTCCGTTGATTTTAAATTGATAGCTGCATATTAGATATAGTTACCTTCCAAAAGGAAAGAAAGAAAAAAAGGGAAAAAATCTAGGTCCTAGATGCATAGAATGAGCCTAGAGCAGATAATTTGCTACTCAAAGAACATAAAGAAGTATTTACAGTTATGCTTGCAGGAATCAAGCTGGTTCAACTGATTCTTGTCAGTCTCTAGCAAACCCTCTCGAGTCTCTAGCCAGACCCTTGGGGGACTAAATAGTCCCCATCAACTCTTGCGAGTTTCTAGCAAGACCCTTGCCAATCCCTAACCAAGGGACCCAATCGCTCATTAAAGAAAAGCTCACCTCTCAGTGTTGTATACATGCATCTGCCGTCCCAGGAATCGTACCTATTGAAGTGCCACAAAAATCTAGAATTTTCTCCACCCGGAAAATTAATAATAAGTGCACCCTTGTAAGTGCAAAAACCGCGGAAGAGCGCAGCCCTTAGGGGGGCCCGGGAGACTCCCAACGCACCTTGTGGTTAGTCTGGCGCAATCATGCACCTTTGGCATAGGTGCCAACTTTGGCATAGGTGCCAACTTTCCAGAATCTATTTCAGGGACAAAAACCACACCCTGGCCACACCCAAATACCACACCCACAATGACATAATTTTTAATGACATCATATATGCAATAGTTTAAAATTACAATAGCTGTTCTTCTTCTTCACCATTAAAATAAAAGCAATTTTGCTGTAGCAGAGCTAGCTTTAGCCTTTTACTTGTGGCATGTTTATAGTGATTACTAGTAGCTTTGATTAGGTCTAGACAGCCAGCTGGCTAGCACAGCTATAAGTAAATAACCAAGGGCTACTACTTCACTATAGTATGTCCAAGTTGAGCAGATAATGTACAGCAGATGGAAAACGCAAACTGGTGAGGCTTTCTTCTGAAAAGACAGGATTAAAATCAGTCGATTCTACCTACTGTGTCCCAAGAAATATTCTGATATTCACAGGATTCAGCAGTACAGCACTGTTAACTTGTAGCTAAAGCTACTAGACTTTCTTGTTAAATAAAATTAATCAATTGTTTCATTTACTTATGTATATAAAAATTGATGAAAATGATAAAATTGTGATCCGAGTTGAAGGTGGAGTGCTGCCTGAGTTGGTCCTAATCCTTACAATAAACGGCATCTACAGTAGTGAAGAAAAGGAATTGGCATAAACACGGCTTTGACAAGCACACAATTTAACAGCAAACAGCTTAAGTGTGGCTGTATTACAAGTTGCTAGCTAAATGATAGCTATAATCACTGTGATATTTGCTATACGGCAGTTGATATTGAACAGAGACAAATAATCTTACCTACATCCAATCAGGTGGTCCTGTACCCTCTGTGACAACAGGGCACTCTGTCTATCCTGTTACCACACTCACAACCTAAGCTAATCGCGACACAAAGCTAGAAACGCAGCAATCTGAGAAGAAGCCATTGTTTACAAAATCAATTGAGCCATACCGCGACTAAAAGCAGACGCGCTGTGAGCGGGAAACCTGTGGTTTTTCTATTCCCATAGACTTTTGTATTGAGTTTTGGAATAGCACTATCTCTCCGGTTTTGGAATATACTGAGGTAATATTTTTAACCGCTTCGGCGCGAGCTTTCCAATGGTGCTAACCCCGGATGCGTAGCTGCTTCCGTTCTAAAGTTATTCAAGTTTTTCTTGCGGCCAACTCAACCTGCAGGCTTCCGGGACATACCATTGCACTTTCCGGGACTCCGTGACAGAGTGATAAATCCGGGACTGTCCCGGATGATCCGGGACAGTTGGCACCTATGCTTTGGGCTGTAGTTAACATTTTTTTGTCCTCTCCTTGGCAGCCTCTCGGTCGGTGTAATGAGTGCCACAAGTGTACATAACGGAGCCCACGCGCGTTCCTGAACTATCAAAGTGCTGTTGGTGGTTGCTGCGCTTGGCAAAATACTCTGTGGTTGTACTCAGGTCAAGCTCGTCCAGCAAACCCTGGGCAGTAATTAGACAACCACTACCACATTCCTCTAGAACCTAGAACAGCCAGTGCATGATTGTCCCCAGACCCTTTCTCCGTGTAGCGGTTTGGTAAAGGGTCTCGCTGTGCCAGACTACCTTGTGGTAACTTTAAGAGCACAGATTTTTTCGATTCATCCCCACCCCTCTGCTCTTCTCATCTTAATTCCCTTCCCATTTATCATCCTTACATCAGAACTCTTCACCACAAACACTCTTTCAAATATGCAGTTATTGATGTGTGGAACAGAGTCCCCATCACAATAGTATCCCTTCCCTCAGAGTCTGTGTTCAAGACTGATTTTCAGATAATGTTGCATTGTATCTACTATTGTCTTATTATCATACACTTTTTAGTCACTTCCTTTTATCCTTCTGTTTCTGGAAATCCTTTATATTAGCCTTGTGCTAGCTGGTATTTCCTGTTTTGCTTTGCAAACAAACTTATTAAACAAAAAAAACAAAAAAAGTAATTCAAATCTTGCGGATTTTTTTTTTTATCATCCTGTCTCTACTCTTCATTAGCTGTAGTCTCGCTAGTGTGACCCTAATTAAGTAAAGGGTCTGGCTAGCGAGACTCGAATCTTTGGCCTAGAATAGTCCCAGTAGTAGAGCAGCTAAGCACAAGTATTGTGCATATTACAATGAAAGCATGAGACTTACATTCTACACATGATAGACCTGGGGGTAGAACTTTTTTTTTTCCTAGTGCTTTTAAGAGCACAGATTGTATGTCTTGCTAATTAAAAGTGAGGCTATTTGTGCAGTACACTTAAATAGGACATCATTGTAAAGACCTTTTTCTAAGTAATATTTTGGAACTTGAATCAGATTTGTATCTAGTATAGATCAAAAGTTATGGTCCTTAATTCACAGTGGCTTTTTAGAGTTGTGGTTTGTAGCTACATAATTGATACCTTGCAGGTGTGAGTTATGTAGTGGTACTTAGTGCCTTGTATAGAGTTTCACTGAGCACATGGTAAGTTACAGTACCTTTCTAAAGGTAATGTTTTTATTTATTGCTATGTATTTGCAAAGCGCTTCAGCATGGCAAAGCAACATTCACATGGTTGACATTTCTAAACCCTTGCCACCCAAGAAACCATGTATCACTGACTGGAATATATGCATCTTTTTGCCAAAAAACAACCCATAGATTATTTGTAATGCCCCAGCTAGATCGCTTTAACCACTTATCTGTAGTGGCTACAAATCAGCTCAATTTCAGATTGATGACTGCATGCCATTGGATATTGACATAAAAGGTTAAATGACGGTGATGGTATTGAAGCAATATTACTTATAAGGCACAGTGCTTCCTGGAACTAAGCATGGCATGTGAAGTTCAGCCAGCCCAAGCTTGATCGGCTAGAGAGAAAAAAAAAGTCAAGCAATGATGGGATGGAGTTGTTACATGTGCAGACACGTTCTTGCCAGGAGTGTTCTAAGGTGGTTGAGAACAGATGCTTTTCTGTGATAATCCAGCTAGTTTGGTCACACTCCATAATGCTTTCACCTATTACCTATAATATAGACCAAAAAGTACACAGATGCTCACTTGACCTTAAAGATAATGTTCTTTTGGCCAAACTAGCTCCAGGTGATATGATTGCCGTTGAGGCAAATACCATAGCAGGTGTCTTGTAAGCACTGTACAACAGAGCTAGGGATATAAGAGTCACACATGTATGTGTAGACTGTGCTGATCTCCACAGCATAGCATTTGCCGAATCAGTAACATATATATGGAGGATTTCATAATGGAAGAGAATGTTGTCCCAGTCTTTAAATTATCTGATCTAACACAGTTCTATAAGCAGCGCCTAGGACAACTGGGAGTTGCAACTACAGGTCATGTCCACACATCTAGGCAAAGAGAGGCTACTAGCTATCTGCTTTTCCAGATCTTTGATCATATTATCAAGAAAGAAACATCATGTTTTCTTTTAATATGATGTTGGTAATGCCTAAACACATTCCAAATATAGACAAGCAAGGGAAGGGGAAAAGGGAGGACACCAGTGTTGTTTATTTTTAAAGAATACACCAGAATTATATGACAAAGGTCAGTGTAGCATGCAGATTATTGAAAAACAACTTATTTTATGATAATATTATAAGCAAGTGGAAGAATATAATATATGGCAAAAAAGAAGAAGCTAGTTTTAAAGTAAGGATCCTGGAGAAAACGATCAGCTAGAACTATGAAGATGGCTGGTCTCTACCAACCTTTACCAAATCCAGATACTGCCAATAGCCAGACCACAGAGAGTCTCCAGCCAAACCAGTAAGACCTCCTCTTTCTCTTTGGGGGGGGGGGGGGGGCAGGAGCACAATTCCAAATCACTCAATGAGAAGGTAAAGTGCAGTAGTACAAACACTCACCTCTCATCCTCTTGTTTTTCAAAGTTGGAAACTCAAGTCAAATTCCTTTCTATCAGAGAATGTTATGATAGTCTACTGTATCGACTATGACAGTTGTATACAGCTATTTGTAAATGTTATTTCTTCCTGAACCCATTGGCTAAAGCCTACTTGAACCAGATGCATATTTTTAAAGAATAGATGCTTTCACTGTTATTTTTTATACTTCCCTACCATATCGTAGTTGTGTAAAAAATGACATGTGTGTAAGTATCTCTTTATAAATACATGTAGATAAGCATTATGTTGGTCCATGTCTACCAATATAGCTAATTTATGTTCTTCTGTCTATTATACCACCACTAGACTATTATCATAACTTGCTTTTTTGTGGCTATTTTAATTAAACGTAATCTTGATCGTCAGGCAATGACACGAAGTTAAAAGTTCAAAAAAAGTTCGCAAAAAAAAAAAAAAAGTCTTTATTTAATTCTGCTTTATTTAGTAAATTGTTATTTATATACATGCTGGTCTTTCTGACTGACTATTACTTATGCACCTGTGCAACGAGAATTTTGAGTTGGAGATTCATGGCAGCCAAGCAATAACTTGAGCGGCAAATAGCTATCTATCTATAGATACTTGCTACACAAAATTATGTATTTAACCAAAAAATTAAAAAAAGTTGCCTAAATGTATCTCTAACTTGCAACTACAAACTTCAAGTGAACTATATGTTTTGTCTCATATCAAATTTGATCCGGGAGCACAAACAAGTTCCGCTATACTTACAGCACTGTCAGGTCTCATCAGACGAGAAGAAGATTTTAGGTTAGGTGAATGTCAATGTCGGCAAGAGTTATTTTGATAAATTATATTACGTCATGGTGTTGATTTTTTATAAGGTTCTCTCCACAGTTACTATATTTGTATAGAATTGTCTCCTCAATAGTTTTATAAGTGGATATTAAATTGTAAACAGTTTATATCAGTATAACTTACTTTACCAGATGAAGTTGTTCGATGGATTTTGAACTCTAACCTGGTGAATCACATCTGGTCTGAGTTTTTTAAAGGTGAGATTTGTAATGTTATATCTTAATGAGATTTTGGCTGGTTCAAGTTTTACAATAAATGAACTCGGTAACTGAGTAAGGGACTGCCAATAACTTGGTGTCTGCATCTTTGTGAGATAAGATAGATTGATGCTGCAAGTATCTGTATTTATGTGTGTCTGAGAAAAAACACAATGAGCACACATACTAACGTGCAGCTGCATAATGAAACAGTTTGTCTATTACAAACTGTGCTTTAATTTGTGTTATGATTGTAATAAGCAGATTAAACTGTTGTGTTATTTTTAGGAGTGATAAACTTCTTGGTTATTGTTTCAATTATTGCACACATCAGATATGCTTATCTTTCAACAGATTCATTGCCAATGAAATAACTCTTAGACTATCGAATACAAATGGTCCCATCCAACCATATATGCACCTGAGATTACTTGTGTTTTCAATGGTAAGTATCTCGTGTATATTATATATATTATGAAAGTTTGATAGAGTTTGGAATGTGTTATTTCAGCCTTATATATATGTCTATACATTGTTCTTTGAACAATATAGAAGCACGGGTGACAAAATACATACATACCTAGTCACAAAATTTCAGCCATCTCGGCTTGGAATTAGATGTTTTAACACCACTATAGGCACACTATGCTGTACCAATTCCTTAGAAGTCCTTAATTTTAAATTGTTTTCATCTTCTATTAAAAAAATTTGAATTATTACACTTCATAAGAATGTTATGAGAAAGAATAAAGTGAAAATAATGTATCAAGCTGTTTTAAGCCACATTGGTATAAGAGTCTTTGTATTTACTAGTGCTGAGTCATTGTACAGGGAAGTTATGTTGGATCTAATAAAGCAGTGAAAGTGAACAAGTTGAAAAGAAGTAAGAAACTGGGAGGAAATGCTACATTTACAAAGATGATGAAAGATTTGTCTATGAGCATGTGAATAACTATAACCATGTATGTAAACACATGTACACTTACATATACGACCTATGTTCAGTGACCAAATAATAAGCATTTTCTCACAGGCTCATCACTTTCCTCTAGGTTTATTGGTTTACAATTCATAGTTGTGTTTCTTCCCACTCTATCAACATGGGAATACTATGTTGACAATCCTGTCCTGATGAGCCAATACAACTGAGCATTTGTGATAAGACCACATGAGAGAGAAAATTTCCAGTCAACTGTTTGGGGAATATTTTAGGAAAGGGTGGCAATTGTATTTCACCAAGTATCAGATTAAGTACCTGTAACACAAAAGACACATTATGTAACATATCGTGAATGTGTGCACATGTGATTATATATATCTACATACTATTCAGCTAACCGAGCAAGGTACACGAAACTGACTCACTAATGACTTTGTGAGATATGTTATTATTGGATACTGGATAATATCACGGGTTGGTTGGCTCAGTCAAATTTACATGAGTGCCGCAGGCATGAGTATTAATACAGCCAATCAGACAAGTGATATTTTGTGGTATCCAAAGAATAATGAATGCATTATGTGCTGCTCGTGCGTGAATACCACACTAATGAGTTTCATTTGCAATAAACACTTTCATAACCTGGGCAGACATAATAACCCAATGTGATAACTCTGAACCCAGGTGATATGGGAAAATGTTGCCACCACATCCTGTATACTTTAATGTATGTCCTATGTGGCAACAGGCATCAGGCCCTGTTCCGTTCATAATAAATATAATAATATACATTCAACTTGCTGCAGGTGTATGTGTACCTTTGTTGCCATAAGCATTCCCCTTTTCCACCAATCATGTGTCTGCACTTTCTATGAAGTTCCATGCAAACTTTAGCAAACTCTCTTCTCTGACTTCAAAGAGAGCCAGTTTGTTAATGTGTCTGTAGATTTTTACTCCAATTTCCCTTAACATTTTAATAAAATGTATTGACTTTGTAGGCACATTGTGTATATATTTTATATAGTCCGTTTTTTAGGGTGAAAGTTGATGAAGTTACACATTATTAATACTTTAGAACTCAACAATTTCTGTTCAATGCTTATTAGAACATCCTCCCTATAGCTCCATTATCTCCCCTCTTTCCATCATTTTTACATTTCTATGCTAGAAGAATTTGTGAACAGTGTGTAAGAATGTGTGCATGAAATGAAAATTAACGCATGCTACTATGGAAACTGTGTGAGTGTGAATGTAATGTCTTCTGTTTTTACGTGTAGCTAGCACTAAACTCTGTTACTGTCTACTTCTCTTTAAGATGAAATCACTAACAATTGAATGACTAAATTTGTAGAACAATTATTAGAATTGTAATTTGACTGTGTATTTTCAGTTTCTCTTGGTGTTTTTCATGTGACAACAGTCACTAGGTTGTGTGGCATAAACTCTGTGGATAACTGAGGCATTCTTTTTTTAGTTCCAATATATAAAAATTGAACTATTAGACATACTTCCACACAGTTGCTCAGTATATTTTGATATCTCACATTAATTGGAATGGTTATATTTTCCCTTATATAATTATTTCAGAAAATCATAATTGGAAATAGGGAGGGAAAAAATATATCGATTTTGAGACATGCAACATATTTAATACTAAATTTTATTTGTTTTTTGTGTTGTAATGTCATAGAATTATAATAATAATTCAAAAGTTTGGGCTCCACAATTAGAAGCCATATATTTTACATATCAAAAAGAAGTTATTGCTACACTTTTAATATTATTAGTATTTAATTAAATCAATTCCTTATTTTGCAGCAGTACACTCCCCCTTTACATACTAAATAATTGTCTTTGATATGTGCGTTTTCCTTTTAAGGTCAAATGGAAAACTGTGGGATTGTTTGTTTTGCATACGTTGGACAAGCCTCTACTTCCTGCATACAGTCTTCAATCACACAAAGGAATCACATAGGAAGTAGACTTACCATAAACAGCTGAAGGTCAAGTCAACACCATACTAGCTATAATATCAATAATCCAGAGTTATTGCTCTCTCCAAGTGTAATAACTCAATCCCAAGGGATTACTTCAAGATGAGCAGTGAAGTGAATCAAGGCTCTGTCCCAACTTATGCTGTGGTAGACAAGAAGGCAAAAAGGAAACCACCTCAAAAGCCTCCTCCACACAATAAGAAAGCACTGGACCCAGCTATGGAAATGTATGCTGTGGTTGACAAGAAGGCCAAAAGGAAACCACCTCAAAAGCCTCCTCCACACAATAAGAAAGCACTGGACCCAGCTATGGAAATGTATGCTGTGGTTGACAAGAACAAGAAGAAGTCAAAGTCTTGTGAACAGTTGGTACCAGAGAGAGAGGAAGAAACAGATGAAGCACCAACTTATGATATGGTAGAAAGTGATCTTACAAAGGGTGGGCCTCAGAGTGGTATCCAAGAGTCAGGTAACACTTACTCCAGAATAGATAGATCCAATGTCTCTTCAAAAACGACCACTTCAAGGAATATTCAAATCATTTCTGCCGTCCCACCGAAGAATAACTCAATAAAGGATAAATCAAGAAAGGAATTTTCCAAAATAACAATTGGGTCTATTATTCTACTCGTTATACTGAGCTTTCTCTTGATGGGTCTGTTAATTACATTAATCATGGCATTCATTGAGATAGTCAAGTTACAGGCTATGCTTAACAGTATAAATACAAGTTCTTCTTCCGAGTCTGTAGCTACAAATTCAGTAAGTGACCTGGCGATGGCAGTCAATGATACTGAACTCGAGGCTAACTTCACTATGCTACAGGACAATTTCGAGATGCTAAAGGAAACTGTCAATGCTTTGTTTAATAACTTAACAACTGACACAATGGACACCATAGCAGACCGAAGGGAGAGGCTAAATATGATTTCAAATACTTTAGATGAAATTAGATTTTCTTTAGATAATGAAGTACCGCAAAATCTGACCCAAATTGAAACTGTCACTAATTCAACATTGATGACATTTTCAAATGACGTAAACTCAAGATTGAGCAATTTACGTCAGAATTTTACATCAAGAATTGAAGGAATAAACACAGAGGCTCGTAATAGGCTCCAGAATTTACAATCAGTGGCAAATCAAACCATACTGAATGGACAGTTGGCCAACTGAATGATTCTGCTCTTGTTGGAATCTCAACACTGACGTTTGAACAATTAATCACTACACAATATCATTGATTACATATTTAACATTAATGACTGTTCTTTGTTATTCTATTTCAAAAATTTTTATTGATATAAGATTAAAAATATTGAATATTCGGATTTAAGCAAAATGATGGCTGTGTGCCACATTTCATAAAAATGTAGTTGTTTCTTTGTTCAAAAATATATGCTAGTACAATTTTTGCCATGTGGACTTAAACATGAGAACATATTTTTCAGTATTACTTTGTAATCTAATTAAGTGTCTGGACCATTTGGGCACACTTTTAATTAATACACAGCTATATCAAGTAACAGATGATACAAACATAGCCTAGCTAATAGTTCAAAGTGAATATATATTACACTAGCCAACTATACATTTTAAGTGAAATATAACAACACTCTAAAATAATATTTGTAAAACTTAAAAAAGGAGTATGAGTTTACACAAAATGCTGCAATAATAAATGCTACAATTATGTAATTATACTGTGTAATCTCAAAAACTTTAGTTGGGTGTTCTTCAAAGCACAAATATTTCAACAAAGGTGATTAAAATGTCTTCATCATATCTTGACTGAGCTCTGCAAACTCGCATTTCTATGTCCTCCCTCGTGGGCTGCGAGAGTTGCCGGTAGAAGGTTCCATTACCCACACATTGGTCCCCATCCCACAGTGAGTTTACATAGCAAATACTGTGCTGGCATGAATCCACTAGTTCACAGGAGTAATGGCTACTCACATAGTCTGGCTTCTGCCTCTGACACACAACACACTTGTCTGTATCTTGCCTAAAATTGACACTGGCTGTCAATGTCCAAATGTGGTTTCTAGGGTTACCGTAGGTAAGACTCACTCCATCCACATAGTTCTGTTCAAGAGTGACACCAACTCTCCTTTTACCTCCAAAATATTGGAATCCATCAGGACTTCCAGACAGACTACCACGTATGCGGCCACATATATGTGTGTAGGAATAGTTATTGGTCGGGTAAAACACTGAAGTGCATCCATCAATAGTCTTGTTATGTCTACATGACAAAGAATCTGTTCTTCTTTGCAACCATTGAGGGCAAGCAAAGTTCCGCATATCCTGAGCATTTAGGTAGGCAATCCTCCGCCAGTTTCCTGTCATGCCATTACAGGAGAACACACAATTAGTTGGTTCAATGGAGCCATCAGGAGATCTGATGTTATAAGTGCCAGTAATGAGTGAAAGTGAAAGAGTGAGAATGTCAGCACAAGTATTGAATGCAGCAGTGTGTTGCAATGCATTAGTTAATTGTGACGTTAGAGTGTTTATCATTTCATCTATCCTATTTTTCGTCCAGTTTAAATCTGAGAAGTTTTCAGTTAAATATGTTATATTAGAAGAAGTAAATTTGAAATTTTCTTGAAAATATGCATTTGAATATTCACTGAGTAAAGATGCATCCTTATAAAGGTTCTGTTTTTCATTCTTAAGGAAATCTGTCTCACTAGAAAGTGTGGACAGCGCAGTATCCAGTTGTGTGATGTTATTATTAACCTTTTCCTCCAAACTTGAAAGTCTGTTTGTAATTACATTTGTGAAGTTGTTGATGAAAATGCTCAAATTATTTAATTGATACTCTGAATAATTTCTGACAGTGTTGTGCTGGAGGCTGGTCATTGTGGAAGAATTAGCTTGAAGCAAAATATCTGACTGTAGGTTAGTTATAAGCACAAATACAACTATTATGGCAAGTATTATAGCAACAAAACTTGTAATAAGCAGAAAAAAGCAAGCCAGCAGGCACTTGGATGTGTTACAATGATTATCACATACCATGACATTTTCAGAGTTCTTATTACCAGAACTGGAATTATAACACTTGGAGTCATTGCAATTCTTTTTAATGACCCTTTCAGTGGGCAAAAATTGCAATTTCTGAGGCACTTGCTCAAGCTGAGCATATATGGGAATAGTATAACCTTCTCTGACTTCCTTCACATGGCTTTTTATTTCTCGATTGCAAGTATTGTAAGTGCCGTCATCACTCGTGGCCGGCATTAGCTTACTCTTAGTAGTTTTATCCACTACTGAATATATGTCCTGGTTGGAAAACCATGATGGGGAGGCATAGTTTTCATTTTTGCATTTCTTTGACATGTCTACTACCATAGCACAGCTATCAGAGATATTTCTACTCATGTTAATAACTGTAAGAGATGCAGACTACTTGCTCCATTTATGCAGTGTTTATTCTTGCGTTGTAACATGTAAACTTTCAGATACATGTTTATTATCCGGTGGTCCGTTTCATATCGAAGATGTTTAAAGAGTTTGTGTAGGAGGAATGTTTTGTCTATCAACACTCAACATCCTGCAGATTATACTCCATGATCATGCTTGTGAGCATGCCTCTAAGTAATGGGGCGTTAAATTCAATATTAGCTTGCCGTTGTATATTATAAATGGATTTGTTATTTACCAGTAGAATAAACTTTTTGGTATTGTAATTGAGAAAAGCCTAATGGGGAGGGAGATTTTACAATTCAACAGAACGATAAGACCCTACATGAATTCAAAACATTTTTTAATAATTTTTGTTAATTTTTTTTGATATCACTATTTTAGTATTACAGCACAAACATTTCCACAAAAGTTACTAAAATGTCTTCATCATGTCTTGCCTGAGCTCTACACACTCTCATTTCAATATCCTCACTGGTGGGCTCTGACAGTATCCTGTAGAAAGTTCCTCCGCCCACACATTGATTACTTCCATCCCAGAGTTGCTTGCAGGATGAACCAGGAGAGCAGGACTCTTGGGGATTGTCTTGTGTCACCAACTCACACGAGAATAAGTCAACATAAGAAGGTTTCTTCCTATCACATATACTGCACAAACTCCTCCTGCAAAGTTGACACTAGCGACAAACGTCCAGATATGACTCCTCAGATTCCCATAAGTAAGGCTCACTCCGTCCACATACTTCTGGTCCAGAGTGACACTATCCTCCCAATTACCTCCAAAATGCTGGAATACATCAGGACTTCCTGACAGCTTAAATGCGGCCACATATATGTGTGTACAAATTGTCATTGTTTTTACAAACTACAAAAGTGCACCTATGATCAGTGTCACTGTGTCTACACAATACTGTCCTTTATTTTAGATATTTCCATTGAAATTTCTTCTAGCTATCTGTCAAGTAAGTCTGAGGCATCAGAAACATTGAGTATTTGCACATCCAATTCAGTGATGTCACCACAAGAAATATGTTTCCAACCAAGCTTGCATAGAACTGATGTCAGAGCGAAGATGACTTATTCGTACAAAAACTGCTGCCAGACTGCCTGCCACAACAAATATCACTAAAACAAGAGTGATGAAACAAGCTAGCTGGTAGCATAAGGCTGAACAAACTCTTCTTTAGTTGGAAATTCTTGATATGGATCGTTGATCAACTTGTGAAAAATTGTAGTGCGGTGGAGCATTGGCTATTGGGAGATTCCTGTCCATCTGAGAATAGCTGCCATAGAAATAGCAGAATCATTGAGAACCATGTTCTCTGTTGAACAACCAGATTCAATATGGTGGTACAGGTTGTCTGATGAGAGCTAGCATCATATGTACTGTCATTATCTGGTGGTCTCGATTGGCTAGCCTTGCAGTTCACAACTGTGTACAGATCACTAATGGAGTCAGATCCAAGTGAGGATTGATAAGAACTGCATCTTGCGTAGTTAGTTTTCTTAAACTTTTCCATCACATGTAAGTATCCCATACAACACTGCCACTCATGGTCAAAACATAGTGCTTCATAAACTCTTTGGATTTACTGGGACTACATACAGGAATTGTTGGTTTACATAAGTGTTTCTTACTGTATTAACAGTCACTGTATTGTATTCTATGTAAGTTACAATAGAAATTATTTGTGGTTTCTGTTTACAGTGGAAACAAGTGTCCAACAAAAATAACTTGCCACCTGCCAATCAAAACTCATGCACTACAAGGAGACAGTAATGTTTCTCACAAACTTTCCCTCCATTATATGAGACAGCAAATGTGTCTAGAAATGTTGTTGCTTGTCAAGTACCAAAGTATTATATGAGAGCTAATTTTGAATGTTCAATAGTCTCCCCATCTGAGCTATTTGAATCAGGTGGAATAAATTCATACACTTATACTTTTGTACTCACTTTCAGGCATGCCCATAAGGAAAAATATCAAGAAATTTATTTGGCTTTTTGTAGAGTAATTGGGAAAAAAAAACATTTATAAAGAGAGTGTTGTTTTCTGAATGTAGCAACCTAACTTGGAAAGTTAGAGCAAAGATGTTATCATTGTCACAAGTTGTTTTCATTCAGCATATTGTAAAGAATGTTCATATCCTTACTGCTGTGTGTTATTTTCAAAACAACAAATTCCTAAATAATCCGGGAGACTAAATACTCTTTCCAGCTGCTTCCATTCCTAAATGTCAAATTCCATCAATTGCAAAAGTGACAATAAATGAAGTATGTATCTACCAAAGATTCAGTTGGCTGAAATAATTGTAATACAGTAGAACCTCCCTTATCTGGCACCTCCCTCAACTGGGCAGCTGTTAAGCAAGAACTAATCTTGTGATTCTATACTACATGTAAGTATTATAATGCATTTTTAAATATAATATGTAATGTGATTTCATCTATCATTCTGAGATACAGGCACCCCCCAAAACCAAGGTGGCCAGGTAAGAGAGGTTCTACTGCAATAGTAATTTTTCTCAGTACTAACAGTCAAACATTATATTGGCTGTTAGAAGGAGAAAATTTGCTATTTGGTATGGACTTTGATTAAGTACATACAGAAGAACCTTCTTCAATTCCTACTTGAATTATTGATGAGCTTTTTTATTTTAACCTTTGTGCCTCGTAAAAGCTGGTACTAATGCTGTTAAATAACATCATATTTAATTTATTCAATTAGCTTGTATCATTGACTGGACAATATAATCATATACTGTAGCTTTCTAAAGTAGTATTATAATACTGACTAGTTCATGGTGTGCACTGTGTATAAAAGAATATGGCACAGGAGGAAGTGAAATAAAACAGGAAGTGGAGTAAATTAAAAAGGGAAGTAAAACAAAAGGGAAGTAGACAGGAAGTATCAAATAATTACTTATGATATTAAAAGTGAACAAAAGCTGCCATTTTTTTAAGTTTGCAAGCTACTAAAGTGATACAGTCATGAGTGGTACTATAATGGATACCTATGCAGTTGTAGATAAATCCAAAAAAGTCAAGAATAAGAAGAAAGTTTCTCCAGATCCTCCAGTCCAGAATCCAGCTTTGGACATGTATGCTGCAGTTGACATAACAAAGAAATCCAAGAATCAAGCAGAAAGTTCTGCTCAAAGTTCCCTTGCTCAAAATTCAGGTCTAGATAACCTTTACTCTGCAGTGGACATGACTAAAAAGACCAAACCACCACCAGCTTCTATGCCTGACAACACTTATAATACTGCTTCTTCAGACAACCTAATTTACTACAACACTCTATCTGGTGCCACTGATGATACTGCACTTTATGATTCTGCTGCTGCTCCAACTTACTCCCAGCTAGATGGAACGCGTATACAGGCATCCCCTAGTAACCTGCCAATTTTAGCAGCACAGCAAAATAACAAGTTGGACGATTCTAGAGTTGTAAAGTGTCCTGAAAAAAAAACTTCAAGTCTACCTAAATGCATACTTGCTGGCTTGATAATTTTGATCGTCACGGTGATAGCTGCTGTACTTGCAGTTATTGTTGCATTTGTATTTATAGAAGACGTTCGTTCTGACATATTGGCACTTAAAACGAATGTGTCAAATTCATCTTCTTCTCCTACCAATGGATTAAGTAATAATGACAAGGGACTTTTAATCTTAGAGGCTAATATAACTTCATTGAGCAATTTAGTAAACACCTTTATGACTGAAACTTCCAACCAGCTAAAGAGTTTCCAAAAATCTTTACAAAGCAATATAACCATGCTGTTCAGTTTTGAGGAAGACTTAAACAGCTCTGTCAGTATCTTGTTTGATAATGTGGAACTCACTAAAAATAATGTGAAATCACTCAAGAATAATATTAGTCATCAGTTTACTAACTATAGTAAGACTATGCAGGAAAACCTTGACATCGTACGAAGTGATATATATACTGAGTTAAAAGATGCCGTCAATGCAGCTCAACAACAAGAGAATGATTTGACTAATGAACTGATAGATGTCATTCAAACACTACATGTATTTGATTCTTGCTTATCTGTTATCAGCTTATCTCTTCCCTTTCAATCTGGTATGTACAAGATTAAATCTTCTGATGGATCTAATATGGAGATGTGTATTGTACGATCTTGTAATGGAACCTTTGGAGGATGGAGAAGAATAGCCTACACTCACATCACTGACACTAACATGGCATGTCCTGCAGGGTTTAGATACCTGATTACTACTCCCTATTGCATTCCTACAATGACTGGTCCAGGATGCACTTCAGTTACTTACAATGTTCACAATACTCCATACACTTGCATTACTGGAAGAATAGTAGCACGCCAGAGAGGAAATCCTGATGGGTTTTCTGATCCCGAGGGAAACCCTCGCTCTACAACTGATATTGACAGCAACTACGTTGATGGAGTAAGTCTTACATATGGAAGTAGTCCTAGGAGACACATTTGGACCTTCACTGCTACTCTTGACTTCGCTAATAATCCAGCTGAGTGCCCTGGATGTGATAACAATAAGGCTTCATTTGTAAGTGATAACTTATCATGTGAGAGACAACGTCAATGTTCTAGTGGTACTGTAATCTGTAATGATCCCTTGTGGGATGGAGACCAGTGTATCGGTAATGGAACACTCTACAGACAACTATCACAGCCAACCAGTGAGGACGTAGAGATGAGAGTGTGTAAGGATCAAGAACAGAGTGATGAAGAATTTGCAATAACAATAATTGAACTCTATGTACGCTAAATACATACACATGATGTTATGACTTTTTGTCCATATAATACTGCCAATGAATAGTTCAATATAGCAATAGATTTAAGTGGTACCAAATATTGGTGTCTCTCTTCTGTGACTTACCTTCATACCAGTACCAGGAGTTAAAGTTACAACTCATTCAGTGCTGAGAGCGAAGCAAGGGAAGCTTTATACTAATGAGTTGGGATATTTATAAGTACACCAGTCAGAGTGTGATATGGTGAATTATTCATGAGCAGGCCAATTTACTTTCATGAGCCAGAGGCAGTGAAAATATAGCCTGAGAGTGAAATATCTTGCCATATCACTCTGATGAGTATAATAATTGGTTTATTCTACACTAGATATCTTTAGGGCATTAACGCACAATGTGTAAGGTTGGCTGTAGGGCTTCCCCAAACCCCCAGCTGTTATTTTAGCAGCTCTTTTGGGTAGGCTACACCAGGGGAAGATAGCTGTAAAACCAGGAAAAATGGTGAGCTTGGCCTGGTTGCTATAACTAGTGGGGTAATGAGCTTGCTGCAACACACTGCAAACAAACCTTGAAATATCGTGAGTTTTTTCACAGGTCATGTACATAAAAATAATATTGTGAAGATATCTAGGGTGGAATAAATAAATAAATAAATATATTATATATAATGTCTTCATTTCAATTTGCTAAGGTGTACATGGACCCTTGTATGTGTACCCTTTGTCTGCAAAGGCACCTGCACACACTATGAAGTACCATGGCAATTATCAGCAGCATTTTACTACTAGTATTTCTTGAACCCAATATAAATGGTAACAGAAAAGAAGCAGCTAGGGAGGCTAAAAATGCCAAAAAATGGGCTTAAAGAGCTTCCTGAACACCTGAAGAATGAGAAGAGAAAACAAAAAGATAGGGCTCAAAGAATATCTTTAAAAAACCTGATACTGGTAACCTCTTGTTTTTCAATGTTGGAAACTCAAGTCGAATTCCTTTCAATCAGAGAATGTTATGAGCCAGAAGCAGTCAAAATAAGCCTGAGAGTGAAATATCTTGCCATATCGCTCTGATGAGTATAATAATTGGTTTATTCTGTGGCTGTCACGGTGGGTTCAGAAGCTAAAGGTACTTTAGTAGAAATATTCTCTCCATTAATGGTCAAAATAATTGACAGTAGTTAAAAGAACAAATTATAGTTTCAATTAGCACTGCTGGCTGTAATTCTGTAAATGTTTCACATCCATATTAGAAGTTACTATACTCCCTCCTGTATACCTACAATGACTGGTCCTGGATGTATTTCAGTTACTTACAATGTTGATAACTGCTTGACTTTCATAAATCAGCTACATGTCTCGGGAACGATGACCATAAACTTAAGCATTGTAATGACACGAGACAAATTATTCACGTTACTTGTGGGAGGAGACCACTGTATCGGAACATTCTGCTGACAACTATTACAGCCAACAAGTGAGAAAATAGTATTTTTGCTTAATGAATTTGTGCATCATTTTTAGATTGTCTTTATTTAATATGCAAAGTATACTATGATTAAGATGTTGTGATATGTCAATGTACCTATGGGCAGCTATTTAGTCTGAAGTCATGGCTTTCTAATCAGAAGAAAAAGTTACTCGGAAAAGACTGCTGCATGCACTAAGTTGTCTTTTGGGCTCCAAGCCAAGCTTTGTAGGGGCTGTTAAATAAGAAAATAGTTTATCTGAACTAGAATTTTTATAGCTTATTTAGTAACTGCTAGATTTTATATACAACCTGTTGTTGAATCAAATCTGTAATTTAATTATAAAGATCACTCATCAGGTGTAAAGCATCTAATTTAGTCTAAGCGCATAGGGAAATATTGGAGGGACCAGGCCCCCCTTGAGAATTATTTGAGGGGACATGGTCCCCCTGGCCCCTCCCCCCCCTTTCCTACTCCACTGTTAATAGTGAAAGTGAACACTTGGTCATCAATAACATCTATACAATAACAAAAAAATTTAAGCAGTCATAATAGCGTAGCTTCCCATTATAGAGCTGCCGTGATGAAAGTCTTGTGTTCAGTCATAATCCTAAGCGCACTTGCGCGAAAGGGTTATAGTAGTTGTTCTGTCTGTCTGTCTGTCTGTCTGTCTGTCTGTCTGTCAGTCTGTCTGTCTGTCAGTCTGTCTGTCACGATCTAATTTTGGAGATTATTAATGACAATTAACTGCTTATTGAGTCATGAACTTAATCAGAACTTTTTCGTTATTTGGGCTGATTTTAGAGAAAAATTAAACTGCCAGCTGGTATACGCTTTTGCGGGTGCAGCACAATGGACCCGATCCACTAGAACATTGCAATACATACATCTGAAATCTATTTTTACTTTTTTAGTTTCACAAATTATTAGCAGGACATACTATATGAAAACTATACATAGAAGATAAAAATGCAGAAAAGTAAAAAAACTGTTGATATTTATGTTCAATGATGCACCTACTCCATCTAAGGCTAAAACAACAAGAAAAATATGAACATAATATTATAGAGGAATGTGTTTTCACAAAATAAAGGTATATTAGCTAATAACTGTATTCTCAAATTAGTGAGGAAAAAACTTACTAAAAGTCCAGTGGTGCAATATTAATAAATTACAGCGAGTATTATAAATGTGCTTTTAATGTTATGGCCATCTCTTGAAATCCAGATGCAAAAGCATGAAATTAATCACAATGTAATGTCAGTCTTTCAAATGCAGATTTAAAAGTTTTTAAGTCCAAGCATACATAATTTAAGGTAACATACAGCAGAGAGGCTCAGGTTGTTTTTATAATATAGCCAAGCAGTGACCAAGCTCTTCAATGATTTTTGGATTGAGAATTCTCCTCTAGAGGTGTGGTTAGCTAACTGGAGAGTTAAGGCATGAGACTGACATAGAATCAGTGATGTAAACACAACTGATATTTCAGCAAGCTGTATCCTTAGGGTATGGTGAGTCTGTTTCAAATACATTTCAGCACCATGGCGACAGACAATGCAACTAAATGCCCCTTTAATTAACATGCTCATTGAGCTCACATTCACAATTTGGCTTTGAATAGCTCCACTTTTGTGTGTATTTGTCACAATACATAGTGCTTGGTCCTCTCAGTACATATCCATTATGGCATCTAATTCGGACGGTATTATGTGACAACTGTTCAACATATCCATTGGACAGCTCTGTAACAGCATCATGACAATATTCTGCATAAAACATACTCTTTAAAAAAATAATAATAATAAATAACTTGAGTAGCTAAGTGAATAATTGTACAACATGATTTTTTCTGAATAGTATACAATCTTAGCAGCAGATATTTACCCACAACAATCAATTCTCCTTCAGATTCAAAGTAACTTTCTCCATCTGTACCAAAGCATGAATACACTCCGGAATTATTTTTGTTTAGGTCAACAATTTCCAAGAAGTTTGTATTATTGTGAAATGATGCCAACTCTGCTGGAAGAGGCTTTCCCTCAAATTTCCATTCTGCCTGATAAGGTAGATGACACTTAAATTGTACAGTTTCTCCTACATATTTTATTTCAGTAGTTGGACTGAATCTATCAGGGAACACCTGTATGCTTTCTAAAGTATACAAGTAGTTTAGCATATATCCCTCCCTACTAAAACTAGTGATGTACTATATGGCAAGCGAGCTAATCTGACTGAAATTCAATTTGAATGCTAGCAATTATTTTAGTTGAATGTTGTTTAGTTTACTGTGCTATTCCTTAGCAACACACAACACTTGTACACACATATTATATACACTTGATCATTGGGTATACCAGCACAAACTTACACGGATTCTCTTAGCGATTTGACTAATGGGCAATTGATTTTCTGGGGGGTAAGCAATCTAATTTTCGAGACAGGTAAAGATAGCTAAATAGTACAAAACATCGTATTGTATCTCTGAGTGACTTGTATCCAACTGCTACTATAAAATACACAAAAGAAAAGAAAAAAAAGAAAAAAAAATAAAAAAACAAAAAAAAACAAAAAAATTAACGTAAACATTAACGCGGGCGCAAGAAATTTTGGAGATAAGATTTCAAAATAATGCCGGAAAAAATGACAAAGAGCTACGGAGACAGAAGAGGACAGATGTTCACAGTTAGTTAGGTCTTGTTTTTGTTTGTTTGTTTGTTTGTTTGTTTTTGTTTTTTTCTTTTGTGTATTTTATAGTAGAAGTTGGAAAATTTCTATTTGAGATTTCTGATACAATAATGTTCAG
>WLWD01000154.1_pt1 | contig 52071 bp, 23 predicted proteins | sample 6712731 | NCBI WGS metagenome assembly WLWD01 (sample SAMN12718690, study PRJNA576275) | sponge metagenome | isolation source: marine sponge | host: Mycale hentscheli | place: New Zealand: South Island, Marlborough, Capsize Point | collected 2014-11-01
GAAAGTTGTCCTTGGTGACCCTGCAAGATTGATTTAGGAGGTGGTTCGTTTTGTTGGCTAGGCTGTATTTGTGCTACACGTGAGTGATGATAAAGGAGAAGAGGACTGCAATGGCAGGAATTCACTTATGCTATGCGATAACAAGTAAGTGTACTAAATACTGTGATGTGTAGTGTTTAATAGATAGCTAATGAATTGTATTTAGGAGTTTTGCAAATTATTTGACATGACAAAAAAAACAGAGTTTTCTTTAAACACCTCTCCCCGCCAAACTTGTAAAGCATGTAACTGTCTGAACTAATCATTTCTGCTGCCAATCATTGCTGAAAGTGTGGGTTATCGAATAATGAGTAATAGCATGGGTAACAGTGCTATTAGGGATCAACAGCACTAGTAAAGCAATTGAAATAGTACTGAGAGAGTGCTATTTCAATTGCTTTACGAGTGCTGTTGATCCCAAAAGTACAGGTTACCCGTGCTGTCACTCGCTAATAGTAGGCCATCTTTTTTTTTTTTAATCATTTGCACTTGTAGCTACACTGTATCAGTCACTCACTATCTTTGTATTTCAGTTAGATTCCTCTGGAATTTCGATTTCAACCTATTGCTCCTCTTAAAATGTTGAAAACTTTCCGTCTAATATGGGTAGAGCTTCTGTGGTACAGAATGACATTGTCTCCAACTAGAATCTCTCCAACTGTACGTTTCCAAGGTTAATACTGCATGCGTGCACACTTATCCGTATTATTTTACTTAGCTACTGTGGTATTTCACTTAGTTTCCACTTAGTTACCGTGCTATTTCACTTAGTTACGTGCTATTTCACTTTCTCTGTGCGACTTCAATTGAAGAGTGATTTTCCCACACAATTTTGAATGGGCAATTTACTATTAGATTTAGAATTGCTGTGACAATACGCCATCTGACAAGGAATAGTCTGAGAGAACAAACTCAAAACCTGTTTCATTTTGGTTTTTTTCATATACATGTTCCATATTATCGTCAGGAGTGGCAGTAAACACTCGGCCACTGTAACTAATGAAATGCCCCCCCCCCCCACCTCCCTAGTACTTTAGTGAGATTGTGTTGTTGTTTTTTCCCATTAGTGTACTGGCAATTTTTAATTAACAGTGGTATGCATGATGACAGTGGCTAAGGTGTAAGGCTAAGTAGGAAAAAAAAATAATACAAAAAAAAAAAATAGAGGGGGGAAATTTTTATTCTAAGTCTTTACACAGAATTACATCTTATAAGGTGTATTGCATGATTAACTTTAATGTCGATTGCTCCCCCCCCCATTCACATTGTCTAACTTGGGTGATGATAGGGATAATAGGGTGTTGAACTTGTCTACAATCAGTATGGGTCATGAGATCCTCAGAAGTGTGTCTAAGATTTGGCCAGAGATATACATTATCGTATTGACAGTGGTTAGTGTGCAGCAGTTCAATATGATGGGATTTCTTGGATAATATTTGTTTGACTAGGTATAAATATACTTGATTATTGGCGAGCGAGCGTAGCGAGCGAGACACTTACAGGGGTAACACAATTGAAAATCGGGGATGTTTGTTTATTTATTTAGATATATGTTTGGACGTATGTATGTCATTTTGTACTTTGACCCTCCGTATTTTTGTGTTCGCTCCGCGTTCGACCCCGTCCCAAACTTCACTAAACAGAATCCTCCGGTTTAGCGACCATTACCCGTATCACCTTCGCTGAATTCTTTTGCGGGTGCAGTTAAAACGCAAAAACTTATGGGAGCTCCATTTCTATTCCAGTTAGTCGCTATTTGTCACAGTTATAAGCCCTACTCAACAGCATTAACTTGTAAATTCATTGTCCACTAGACGAACCACGAAGGTAAGTCTTGCGTAGGTGTGTTCAGTTGTGTGAAAGTATTGTGCGTTACAACTACTATTAAGAATGTTACAAAGAAAACTTTAAATAACGTGACTTGATTTTGTTGTTTCTTTTTCAATTCAAACAGTTGCGGGGAGCGGTTACTATGGCATTGAATCCCCTTTACCGCATACGTAATTTAAAAACTCGACTTTATTTTAGTATCTTGAGTGTTAGTTGTTAAAATCAATCATTTAACAATAGTGTAGTTTAAGGCTCGCTCGCCATTTGTGCTCAAGCACACCACTAGTTAAAGTTCAATGTTTTTTTTTTTAATAGCAGCCTAAAAATGTTTGATTAATAAAAACATTTAGGTATGACTAGTGGTTTGTAATAATCAAGTATGAATATGATGGGATGGAAGTCAACGGCTTCTATATCGATATCTGAACACAGCTGATGTCTTTTATAGTAGGCCTTCACTATGTATATAGAAATTTGTAAGTACTGTAAGTAGCTGCAGTCAACAACTCCACATTAGTTCTCAAGATGTCTGGTCGAAGCATTTATTTGAAGTGAGAATTCATATCAGGTGGATTTATTGAAGTTAAATGGGGAACAAAAACAATTGCGGCCGCATTAATGCAGCCACGGAAGTCAATCACTTTAAAGAATCATAAAAAATACAATATTAAAGCTGTATGTGACATACGGTAATCAAAAGACGTCTAAACGACTGCTCATTCTGACAATGGCTAAAACTTTCTTTTGCTATGTAACCTTTACCAATTTTTTGTACCATTCGATCAGGAGCTTACGGCTTCTTGTTTTACAACCTTTGAGGCTATTAAAAGCTTCTGGCGAATTTAGCCATGTTAGAGAAGAAGAAAGTAAGGACAGATAGTTAGCTACCTGTGCAGCCGTTTTCCTTAGGGTTAGAACTGTAGAAAGTAATGATGGAGCCTCAGGGAAGCCAGTATAATCAAGCAGACTAAGCCCAGTAGCAATAGATGTCTACCTAATACAGGTATTAGTAGGAAGGGGTGATGAATCTGCAATGATAGAAAGAGTGCAAGGAGTGTGAGAGCAGCAAGCAAGAGAAGGTTTGATTCAGAATGTTAGAAGTGAATGTCATACTATTCTGTGTTGAAACAAAGTTGGGTTTTTTCTATAGCCTTACTTAAAAGTCACTGATGAAGGCTACATGGAGCCGAAACATTTGAACTATTATTGCAGATACTACAGAAATTAAAAATAAATATATTTTAGTATGAAGCTGTATATTTTTATGTAGTAATAATGAATCTTTATGTAATACTTAATTAAGTTATTTTACCATCACTTCATCCTTGGTCGTAACTTGTGATACCTAAATTTTTAATCAGTGAATGAGTATTGATCAAAACTGAATCCTGTCATTCATTAGTAGTGTATGCCTGTGTGTGCAACTAGTTTCCTGTGTAGGAATGTTTCTTCTATAATATATAGAGCTGCCTGTCACTAACCTCTAAAATTAATGTTGTTGTGGTTTTTTACCACACTGTCTTGACCGTTCTATTTCTGCATTATACTACAGTATGTGTTCATGCATGCCTCTACCTCTTGTTGTGTTACAACTGACTCCAATCTAGAGATCCAGAACCGCCGTGTTAGTGAATATTTTTAAGAGACTATACCTCTCAGCTAGAGTTTGATAAACTGTTCCTAACAATTTCTTGGCGGGATTAGCTTGCAGAGTATAAGCTGAATTCATGATTGCATTTATTCACTTCAGTGTGTTTTGTTTTTCTATTGCTTTTCCTTGTAGTGGGATGGAGTGGGTGAAGCTGCTTTCAATGTCTCTGACTTAGACTAGCTGTGAATGATGGCTCAAGAAGTGTCAACATTTGATCATAGAGTTACCTGACATTGCTGAAGTGATGGCAAGGTGAGTTCTCTAGAGTGTGTTTGTAATATAAGGAAGTATTGATTCCAATAGGTCTACATTGATAGAATGTATCACCAACACTCGGAGCAATTAGTGGCTCTGGCTAGCTAGTTGTGGTCACCTAGGACACAAGTGTGTGTGTTTGTGTCAATAAATATACATGTAAATATGTACGTCAAGTAATGTAATCAGATGTCACTGTATATGAGACCAGTACTATCACAAGATGTTGATAATCTTAGTGATCTGAATGCTAGTCCGTACTCTGGCAAGTTTCTGAAGGCTGATCTTATGCAATATAACCTGTGATTTCCCCCTAAGTGAATTTGTGCCTCCCAAAATTTGCCGATTTAATTCCTGGGGAACACTATTGCAGTCATAAGGAGTGACTAATGCAGTAACACATGATCCTGTGACTGTTCTGTTGGAAGATGTCTATTATTTCAGCTAACTTTATTTTGTGTAATCTATGACCTTCAGTGGCATTGGCTTGTAGTTTTTAAGCACATTATTTATTCCTGACAGGCTTTAGGATCTATTTTGATCACGTCATATTTAATCTCGCTTTACTGGACACTTTACCTACTGCTATGCGGCGGGTAGGCTGACATTAAGTAGTTTGTTCAGTTCCCCTCACTAATTGGGAAAACCACAAACAATAGATGACATAATAAGGTGGTATATCCTGTGACGTAAGACTGCTCTAACTTTTTGTGTGTGTTGTATTTCTATATGGCTGACTGAGTTGAATAATTCATGTGCCATGAAATAATCTTAGTGGTTATTCAGTCATTCTCGGCTGAAATAATTATTGGCTGTTAGAACGATAAAAATTTGCTATTATCTTAGTGGTTTTACCCACAGTAATTAAGCCCACCATCACATCACCCGAGCCCAGGTAAAGGTCAGCAGAGGACCTGCAAATACTGCGACCATTCGGCTAAGCGATCACGTGTGGGGTGTCACATGTGGAGCAATGGCATCCGGGCATAAGTACATTAGTCCTGATAGCCACTGTTTTCAGTGCTTGTAGCCTAAGCCTAGTAGCTACCTGTTACTTCCTTGCCAGAATGGCTGGTTCACCCGGCACTATTAGCTCTCTAAGGATGGCTGCTCATCAGTGGTGGTATTATTTAAATAGTAAGGGGCTGGAGATATACACTACTGTACTCTATGTAATTAGCTTTCTGTAGGTCAGGTTGGATTAATAGGATCTAAACCATCAGTCAGTGGTGAATGGCCTTCATTGATGCAAATCAGCTGAAAATAGGAGTTCTATGGCTTGATAATACATGGGCATGCTGCTGGTCCATTTGCCTTGCTTAACTATAGTACAGTTATGTTAAGAGTTGGACTCTAGTTCTAATGCTGTTACTCTACGCAACAGTTGCAATCTCTAAATCACGAAATCATGCTGCCAACCCTCGTTATGATCAGGCGTAAGCCTTCGTTACAGGTGTAGGGTGCATTGCTGGCTCCTACTCTTCTTATTCTAACCTTCATGCAAAAATTTATGATCATCATTGTCCATTGCATATTAGTAACTATGTGCAGTATTTAGTAATGACCGTATTGCCAAGATTGGCTCTGTCAAAGTGATCAGTATTCTCGAAAGCTTGGAAACTCCTGAATCAGTCAGGTTGCCTGCTGTAATTATGCTGACATGAGAGTGTTACATGAGAAGGGAGGCGGAGCAAATAGGGGTTACATAATGAGAGAGATTAGAGAATGAACTGTAGAGCTGGATGTGTCTTGGGACTCATAAGCCACACTACACTATTGCCAGTGTGGCATTATAGAGAGCATGGGTAGGCAGTTCTAGTACATATAGTTAGATTTCCACCAAATAAAGGTGTGATGGTCTGTCCGGGGCCCCTTTGAAAGTGTCTATGCAGGGCACGCTGCCCTTCACTCTATTATTCTCACACTATCACAGTCGCTGCCTGTCTATTCTCACACGATCAGGCTCTCTGCCTGTCTATTCTCTCACTCTCGCTGCCTGTCTCTTCTCACATGATTAGGCTCTCTGCCTGTCTATTATCTCACTCTCGCTGCCTGTCTATTGTCACACGATCAGGCTCTCTGCCTGTCTATTCTCTCACTCACGCTGCCTGTCTGTTCTCACATGATCAGGCTCTCTGCCTGTCTATTCTCTCACTCTCGCTGCATGTCTATTCTCACACGATCAGGCTCTCTGCCTGTCTATTCTTTCACTCTCGCTGCCTGTCTGTTCTCACATGATCAGGCTCTCTGCCTGTCTATTCTCTCACTCTCGCTGCCTGTCTATTCTCACACGATCAGGCTCTCTGCCTGTCTATTCTCTCACTCTCGCTGCCTGTCTATTCTCACACGATCAGGCTCTCTGCCTGTCTATTCTCTCACTCTCCACCTCCGCTGCCTGTCTATTCTCACAGTGAATTCGGCTCTCTGCCTGTCTATTCTCTCACTCTCGCTGCATGTCTATTCTCACACAATCAGGCTCTCTACCTGTCTATTCTCTCACTCTCGCTGCCTGTCTATTCTCACACGATCAGGCTCTCTGCCTGTCTATTCTCACACGATCAGGCTCTCTGCCTGTCTATTCTCACACGATCAGGCTCTCTGCCTGTCTATCTTTTCATTCATTCATCTCGCTGCCTGTCTGTGCTCCCTGATCAGGCTCTCTGCCTGTCTATTCTCTCACTCTCGCTGCCTGTATATTCTCACATGATCAGGCTCTCTGCCTGTCTATTCTCTCACTCTCGCTGCATGTCTATTCTCACATGATCAGGCTCTCTGCCTGTCTATTCTCTCACTCTTGCTGCCTGTCTGTTCTCACATGATCAGGCTCTCTGCCTGTCTATTCTCTCACTCTCGCTGCATGTCTATTTTCTTACTCTCAGGATCACTGCCTATGTATTCGGCACTATCAGGCTCACGGCCGTCTATTCTCTCACTATTAGGCTCGCCGCCTGTCTAGTCTTACACTATCAGGCTCATATTCTCTCACTATCAGGTATACTTCATGTCTACTCTCACTCGCAGGCTTGCTGTCATCTATTCTCTCACTCTCACTCAGGCTCGCTGCCTGTCTATTCTCTCACTCAGGCTCGCTGCCTGTCTATTCTCTCACTCAGGCTCGCTGCCTATCTATTCTCACACTATCAGACTCACTGCCATCCATTCTCACTCGCAGGCTTGCTGTCTATCTATTCTCTCACTCTCACTCAGGCTCGCTGCCTGTCTATTCTCACACTATCAGGCTTCTGCCTATCTATTCTCACTCCACCAGGCTCGCTGCCTACCTATTCTCACACTGTCAGACTCACTGCCATCCATTCTCACTCGCAGGCTTGCTGTCTATCTATTCTCTCACTCTCACTCAGGTTCGCTGCCTGTCTATTCTCACACTATCAGGCTTCTGCCTATCTATTCTCACTCCATCAGGCTCGCTGCCTACCTATTCTCACACTGTCAGGCTCACTGCCATCTATTCTCACTCCATCAGGCTCGCTGCCTATCTATTCTCACACTATCAGGCTCACTCTCTATCTATTCTCACACTCAAGTTACTGTCTATATGTTTTCACACCCAATGCTGTTAAGGCATTCTTGCTCTCTAGCTCACCAATGTATTCGTGCACTCTCGGGCTCACTGCCTATCTGTTCTCATACTCAACTAGCCACCTATCTAGTCCCACACCCAGATATCTAGTTCCAACTATCAGGTTCGCCGCCTATCTCGCACTCGTGTGCTGCCTTGCCACAGCCAGACTCACCACTGGTGTATTATCATGCTTGAGTATTGTTCTTGTTCTTACCCATCCTCACACTCAGACTTGCTGCCTATCTAGTTGCACATCGTCATACTCTATCTGTGCACTCTCAGACTCACTGCCATCTAATCTTGCACTATCAGACTTGCCTACCTAATCTTGCACTGATGCCCAGGGCCTATCTATTCTTGCATACACTATCAGGCTTGCTGCCTATGTTTTCTCAAGCTTGCTCCTTAGGTATTCTCAGGTTCACTGCCTATGTATTCTCAGGCTCACTGCCTATGTAGTCTCAGGTTCACTGCCTATCTATTCTCAGGCTCACTGCCTATGTAGTCTCAGGATCACTGTCTATCTATTCTCAGGCTCACTGCCTAGTATTCTCAGGCTCACTGCCTATGTAGTCTCAGGTTCACTGCCTATGTAGTCTCAGGCTCACTGCCTATCTAGTTTCAGGCTCACCGCCTATGTAGTCTCAGGTTCACTGCCTATCTATTCTCAGGCTCACTGCCTATGTAGTCTCAGGTTCACTGCCTATCTATTCTCAGGCTCACTGCCTATGTAGTCTCAGGTTCACTGCCTGTCTATTCTCAGGCTCACTGCCTATGTAGTCTCAGGTTCACTGCCTATCTATTCTCAGGCTCACTGCCTATGTAGTCTCAGGTTCACTGCCTATATATTCTCAGGCTCACTGCCTATGTAGTCTCAGGTTCACTGCCTATCTATTCTCAGGCTCACTGCCTATGTATTCTCAGGCTCACCGCATATGTATTCTCAGGCTCACCGCCTATGTATGTATTCTCAGGCTTACCGCCTATGTATTCTCAGGCTCACTGGCTAGGTATTCTCAGGCTCACTACCTAGTATTCTCTCGCTGCCTGTGTATTCTTTGAGCTGATGGAAGCAAATTAATTTAATATTAGAATTCCACCATGTGTTTAAAATGTTACTGCAAACATGTCTTGTATCTATATCAGAAAGGCCAATCTTCCTGTAGCATATTGCCCATTTTTGTGAAATAACATGAATGTACGTGTATTACATTGAGCGACCAATAGTTTAGTTACATGTATTACAAGTGCAACATATGTAGTATTCGAAATACTTACATAAAGATGGTTCTGATGTTTTGTACTGCTTAGAAAAGTTTAGTAGAATTTTTTACAATCTATCTTTATTTTGCTCTCTGTTAAATTCTCAGGATTAAGCAAACTATCTCAAATTGCAAGAAATTATTTGCTCACATGATTACGACGTGACGATAGGGGGACCTTTTCCACAACAGTTAGTACCCTATGTGAAGCCAACAGCTTCATGTTTTCTCAAACTTTCATGTTTTCTCTGACTGCCAGAACAACTATAACATTACATTTTATTTCATCATTAGTATTCACGCATGCTTATTTGTTCTTATTTTCGTGTACCGTCGATCGTCGTGATGTTTCGTTTTTTTGTTTATATTTATCACCTAGACCACTGTCATTGACTGTTCTTACTGGAACTCTGACGCTACCATACCCGCTAGTGGGTCTTCACTGCACTAGTTACTCTGTTTCTGCTTGGTGTAGTGCGTGTCAATAGACTACGCTGGGATCAAGTTCTCAACTTGCTGGATAGTCCCTCTTGTACATGCACACTGAGGGCTAATAATAATTGTAAAGATTTCGTGTGTTAATATTAACTTATGTTCTTCGTATTCATCAATCACCAGCGTTATTCATTTAAAATCATATATAAATTTTAGTTACTTTGAATGTAAATTCAATACAGACTACTGTGTGTAAGTATTGCTGATACGTTTGTAGTTGGGATTTAGTTTGTATTGCAAGTAAGCATTGATCTTTAGAAGGATTCACAACACCTTGTGGATTGTATATCAAGATAGGATTGCAATCTTCACTTTGAATCTCTGTAGTGAGAATGTTCGCAGATTCTTCATCATCAGTGATGTGTTCCACCTCAGTTTATTTATCTTATTACTAGAAAATGCTCGTGTAGCATTGGTTGGGCGAGCGAGCGAAGTTCTGGGGAAATGTTGACACTTTCAATTGCATTGGGGTCGTTTGATTTGAATTTGCATTGGTTTTCTTCCTGCAGGTTGCCAAATCTGAATTCACATCTCATTATTAGTAGTAGAATATGTAATGACATGTAAAGGGGGAAATGATGATTGGTAAAGGGTAAAGAATGGTACTCCTCATGATAAAGTAACAATGATAACAAAATAATGTGTAAAGTACAGAAAAGGGGAAAAGGGGAAAAGGGGGGAAACGTGTAAAGGGGAAACATGTAAAGGGGGAACCGTGTAAAGGGGAAACATGTAAAGGGGGGAAACGTGTAAAGGGGGAAATGGGGATGGGGGATACTCTGAAGTGTCCACATGCTAAGCATGACAGTAATTCAAGTCTCAGTTTTACAGATGCATAATACTGGAAGTTGGCCATAGCTAATTGGCATAATGCGCCGTCTCTGTTCTTCCGTAAGTGCCATGGTGAGCTGAGCTGAGAGAACCAAACTTGTTGTTGCTTAGTTGTTGCTTAGTTGCTGAGGCGTGCCAGTTCAGGCCACTGCGTGTCGGCGCTCGCGTTTAAACGACCACGTATTCAGGATTTCCATAGACCAGCGAAGTTCTGGAATGCGCGCGCGCGTTTAAACGACGACGTATTCAAAACGACGACGTATTCAAAACGACGACGTACAAAAACGACCACGTATTCAGGATTTCCATAGACTACATCTTAGAGTTGCTCGCTCGCTTCGCTCGCTCGCCAATAACAATCATGTTTCAATACTCTATACTTGTATTATATATGCCACTTAATTGTTTTATTTACCCCGCCCTTATAATTGTTATATATTTTTTGGTTAAAATGGCCCAGCTCCCCCCCTCCCCTGTATGAAGCCCTGACCAAATACTGGCATATGCTATTAAAGCTACTAGTGATGTGCTCTAATAGCACAAAATAGCGAAGCGAGCGATGCATATTCCCTGTAATTGCAGCTATTCCATGCATGCTTGGTGTGGCTACAAAATACTGTCAGATTCTTTACTTTGCTACCTGTTTCTGTTTCGTTTTAGCTCTCCTCCTGTCTTTTTCATTTCTTATCGCTCTCCTTACTAATTTTTCTTCAGGAGTTTCTAACGCCCTCAAAACTCTTGACCGAGCGTTTCTAATGTTTTGTCTACTGGGCATCGCTACTTCGTATGGCGGGTAAACAAAACAAAATGTTGCTAAGAAGGTTACCCGGCCCGCGCAAGCGCGTAGGAGAAAGGGTACACACGTACGCCCACGCAAGAACAAAAACAATTTCTAGACCTAAATATATATATATCGCGAACTCATTAGAGAGTCAGCTCCGCTCGCTTCGCTCGCTTCGCTGAATTAAGTATTTAATTGGTGAAAAAATAACTAAAACTGTTTCTTATCATTTAAATCTGCACAGTGTGTGACCCCCTGTACACCCCCCTCCACTTCCATCACCCTGTCACTCTAAGCTCAACTTAATAATTTGACGAGCATATATTTCCTACTTTACCTGGAGATGTTCACATTTATTGGTAAAGAAAACCTTCAGTAATGTACGTTGTTGTTTTTTATGTCACAATGAGTACTGCCTTGTTGTTGTTACTTTTTGTATTAATGAAAGATAAAGCCTCTTGAAAACAAAGTGCACCAATTATTAAGGTCACAAATGATTTCTGCATTGTTTGATACCGAAAAGGGGACACACTTTTCCCCCTTCTTTAAACTAAATTCCTCCACCCTCTTCTCTTCCTTAAGCTGAGTTTCCCTTTCTTGTGAGTGAGTGATTTGTATGAGTAGAGATTTACACTTAAGCACAATTTCAGAAGTCACAGCTGTCATGGATCACTATTTAACTACAATTTGCTTTTTTAGTATGGTTACTAAGTGCTGACTGAACACAGAGCTCTGTGAGGCACTATTGCTTGTGAAAGGGTTGAATTATCGTGATTATTTCTCGCCAATTGACACGTCTCTACTAGCACTATTACTTTATCCATAATAGTATCACTTGATGAAGTTATTTGTTTGTTGTTGTTGTTTTTCAGTTAACCCAATTAATGGGCATCTGCGTAATTGAGTGAGGAAAAGGAGATCTTAATTAGTAATGCTACCACCTGCTCCTAGCCTTTATCCTCTGCTCAGCTTTTCCAAATGTCTCTGCTATAGTTTTGCATTAAGTGCTTACCTGATTCATCTATTCAAATAAACCATTCCCCCCTCCCTCCCCCTCTCCCCCTCTCCCCCGTAGTCCCACAAAGTTTGGTTTTAAAAACTCCCAATATTTATGATACTGGCAGTGCATTTATTTTCTCTGCTACAGGCTTCTTCAGCCCCAAGTTTAGAGTAGGGGAAGGAACTGAAGTTTGTCAGTGTGTCTACATATTTTTTCAAAGATATGGTTTGAGTGGCGTAGGAAGTGGGGAGGGGAAGGGGGCGGGGGGCATAATTTTGACACAACTTTAAAATGTGATTTGTCGCATGAACACCTGCAAACCACAAAAAAAACTTGCCCTTAGAGCCTAGTCTCGCGTAGCCAGACCCTTTACCAATCGCTACGCGGGAAAAGGGTCTTGTAGACTGACATTGAGCAGTTTGTTCAGTTCCCCTTGCTAATTGGGGAGACCGCAAACAATAGGTGATGTAATATCCTGTGACGTAAGACTACTCTAACTTTTGCGCGTGTAGTATTTCTGTGCACAACTCTCCAACAGCCGTGCCAAAACTCTTCCTTTAGATGATGCCATTAGTTATGCTAAGCGGTGACTTGGCCTAGCTTTTTTAAGATATCTGCAGTTGGAAGTTTCGCTTAGCAGCAAAATACAGTTGTTGCTTTGTGCACGGGCCATTGTGTATGCCATGGTACCTTAGGTTTTTGTCATGCTTGCACAAGTAACATTTCTTCATGGCAATACAGAACAAGCTCTGCCTACTAATCTGAACAATTCACGCGCCTGAAAATATTTAAGGATTTACACCCACACTAATTGAACCACAGTTAACCACTTGCTGACTAAGCAAGAACAAACTGCTCTATGTCAGTCTACCAGACCCTTTTCCCGTGCAGCGATTGGTGAAGGGTATGGGTATGCGAGACTACTTAGAGCCCACCCATACCGAATCATCTTCCTACACCACTGCTTGCATTGCTCTTAAATTTACTACTTTTGCATTGTTTGTAGCAAGAGGAGTCCATCTGAATACTTTCTGACTGGCAAGCAACACCCTATTTTTGTAATTAGAGCAAAGTTTAGTGAAGCCATCCAACATTTTGATGCCATTTGTACAGGATCCTGATACATATGAGCACAATGTTGCAATCATAAGTACTGGTACTCTGTGTATCACATGCACATACATGAACAACTGTGGCATATAATATCATTGAGAAATGATAGTTTCAATTATTACAAATTATTGTATCAGCCCATGAGTAAATTGTAGAGCTTTTGCTGCTATGTCTGTACAAATTAAAGTTTGTTATTGTGGGGTTCGTCACACCTGGTTTCCTCATGCACAAACTCATATTCATTGTTTACACTTGCACATACATATGTGTGTAGTATATAAAGTGCCATTGTGGTCTCTTTCACTCATCTTAGTAAGACGTACTTTCTTGCTTTTTTTTCCTTCTTACATTCATAATGTATATTTAGTTTTCTAATTAAGCATTCCTATTTAATGGTTATTATTGAGACCTTTATCAAGTAGAGATGAGCAGTGTAACATCAAGTGCTGTACTGTACTGTAATGAAAACGGTATTGTGTTCCTGAAAGGAGCACTGGACATATTTTGGTAACATGTAATTACTTTCCCTTCTTTGTTACAGGTTTGAGATGCAAGAGTGTCCAAGGAATTGCCATGGATACGTTTCCAGTGACGATTCAATCCTTGTTTGAAGGAAAATCTACTGGAACATTGAAGACAACTAAACTTATCACTGACACTGTCATAATCCAATTCTTTAAGAGCTTCTTCACACTGGAAATTTACAGTATTTTATTTTTATGGAATAGTTCATTAGTATTTTGTCAATGGCTTTGGGAAAGCAGACTGCATTTTCAAAATAAAGTTGACTAACATAGTACTTCAAGGTTTCTTCAGTTAGTGACCTCTTAGTGCTGCCTTGAGTCATACGTCGATCGTACTGAAGTTGTATTTAACTAGTAATACAATGCTACCATTTACTCTAACACATTGGAGAAACATTTCTATGAACAAATTGGGGAAGGGAGGAGGAGGCGAGTGAGATGCATGGACCCAGGAAAAGTACTTGTATGTTGCTCTCACTGTCGCTACTATAATATATATACACATGTAGTTTGCTCCATTCACTTTATGGAGTTGTGGTCTGTCGACTTAAGAATATGTGTCACCAGTATAACATTTGCTTCAACTTTTAGAATAAGCAGTCACGCCCAAAATTGAAGCCACACCCTTTGATTGTTGTGTGAACAAGTATTATAATTATAAAACTACAGTTGCAAAATATTGATGTGTACCCACCACAGCTATTTTTCCAAGTGATCATGTAGCTACTAGCATGATTGAGGTGCTGCTTGGGGTGGGTCTGTCGGCACACAATGGTTAGCCACCCAGTACGGTCAGCTCCCCAGCAATGTTCAGCCACGCAGAGATGGTCAGCCCCACAGAGAATGGTCAGCCCCGCAGAGATATGGTCGGACGACGTTATGTGCAGAACGGCTGACCCTCACCTTTGACCTCCGAGCGCAGCCGATCAAATGAACTTTGAACCTTAAGCACGTGCGCATGCGCATATGGCTGACCGTCGCTAGCTGCGGGGCTGACCATCTGCGTGGCTGAACATTGCTGCGGGGCTGACCATTACTGCTGGGGCTGACCATCTCTGTGGGGCTGACCATTTGTGTGCCGACAGACCCACCCCAAGCAGCACCTCAATCATGCTAGTACACGTACATGATCACTTGGAAAAATAGCTGTGTACACATCAATATTTTGCAACTGTAGTTTTATAATTATAATACTTGTTCCAATCAAAGGGTGTGGCTTCAATTTTGGGCGTGACTGCTTATTCTAAAAGTTGAAGCAAATGTTATACTGGTGACACATATTCTTAAGTCGACAGACCACAACTCCATAAAGTGAATGGAGCAAACTACATGTGTATATATATTATAGTAGCGACAGTGAGAGCAACACAAGTACTTTTCCTGGGTCCATGCATCTCACTCGCCGCCTCCTCCCCTCCCCCACCCCAATTTGTTCATAGAAATGTTTCTCCAATGTGTTAGAGTAAATGGTAGCATTGTATTACTAGTTAAATACAACTTAAGTACGATCGACGTGATGCCTCAAGGCAGCACTAAGAGGTCACTAACTGAAGAAACCTTGAGTACTATGTTAGTCAACTTTATTCTGAAAATGCAGTTTGTTTGTATGCTAGTATAATATTCCCAATGCCATTGACAAAATACTAATGAACTATTCCATAAAAATAAAATACTGTAAATTTCCAGTATGAAGAAACTCTTAAAGAGTTGGATTATGACAGTGTCAGTGATAAGTTTAGTTGTCCTCAATATTCCAGTAGATTTTCCTTCGAACAAGGATTGAATCGTCACTGGAAACGTATCCATGGCAATTCCTTGGACACTCTTGCATCTCAAACCTGTAACAAAGAAGGGAAAGTAATTACATGTTACCAAAGGTCCAGTGCTCCTTTCAGGAACACAATGCTGTTTTCACTACAGTACAGTACAGCACTTGATGTTACACTGCTCATCTCTACTTGATAAAGGTCTCAATAATAACCATTAAATAGGAATGCTTAATTAGAAAACTAAATATACATTATGAATGTAAGAAGGAAAAAAAAGCAAGAAAGTACCTCTTACTAAGATGAATGAAAGAGACCACAATGGCACTTTATATGCTACACACATGTACATGTGTAAGTGTATACAATATATGAGTTTGTACATGAGGAAACAGGTGTGACGAGCCCCACAACAAAAACTTTAATTTGTACAGACATAGCACAGACATAGCAGCAAAAGCTCTACAATTTACTCATGGGCTGATACAATAATTTGTAATAATTGAAACTTAACATGCCATTTGTAATAATTGAAACTTACATGCCACAGTTGTTCATGTATGTGCATGTGATACAGAGAGTACCAGTACTTATGATTGCAACATTGTGCTCATATCTATCAGGATCCTGTACAAATGGCATCAAAATGTTGGATGGCTTCACTAAACTTTGCTCTAATTACAAAAATGGGGTGTTGCTTGCCAGTCAGAAAGTATTCAGATGGACTCCTCTTGTTACAAACAATGCAAAAGTAGTAAATTTAAGAGCAATGCAAACAGTGAGGAAGATGATTCGGTATGGGTGGGCTCTAAGTAGTCTCGCGTACCCAGACCCTTTACCAATTGCTGCGCGGGAAAAGGGTCTGGTAGACTGACATTGAGCAGTTTGTTCTTGCTTAGTCAGCAAGTGGTTAACTGTGGTTCAATTAGTGTGGGTGTAAATCGTTAAATATTTTCAGGCGCGTGAATTGTTCAGATCAGTAGGCAGAGCTTGTTCTGTATTGCCATGAAGAAATGTTACTTGTACAAGCATGACAAAGCAACAACTGTATTTTGCTGCTAAGCGAAACTTCCAACTGCAGATATCTTTAAAAAGCTAGGCCAAGTCACTGCTTAGCATAACTAATGGCATCATCTAAAGGAAGAGTTTTGACACGGCTGTTGGAGAGTTGTGCACAGAAATACTACACGCGCAAAAGTTTGAGCAGTCTTATGTCACAGGATATTACATGACCTATTGTTTGCGGTCTCCCCAATTAGCAAGGGGAACTGAACAAACTGCTCAATGTCAATCTACCAGACCCTTACCCGTGTAGCGATTGGTAAAGTGTCTGGCTACGCGAGACTAGGCTCTAAGGGCAAGTTTTTTTTGTGGTTTGCAGGTGTTCATGCGAGAAATCACATTTTAAAGTTGTGTAAAAATATTATGCCCCCCCCTTCCCACGCCACTCAAACCATATCTTTGAAAAAATATGCTATTAAAGCTATTAAGTATTTAATTGGTAAAAAAATAACTAAAACTGTTTCTTATCATTTAAATCTCCACAGTGTGTGACCCCCTGTACACCCCCACTCCACTTCCATCACCCTGTCACTCTAAGCTCAACTTAATAATTTGACGAGCATATATTTCCTACTTTACCTGGAGATGTAACCTTCAGTAATGTACGTTGTTGTTTTTTATGTCACAATGAGTACTGCCTTGTTGACTATCATTTCAAGTGGCTTTATCTTTCATTAATGTAAAAATCAACAACAGATAGTGTATTAATGAAAGATAAAGCCTCTTGAAAACAAAGTGCACCAATTATTAAGGTCACTAATGATTTCTGCATTGTTTGATACCGAAAGGGGGACACACCTTTCCCCCTTCTTTAAACTAAATTCCTCCACCCTCTTCTCTTCCTTAAGCTGAGTTTCCCTTTCTTGTGAGTGAGTGATTTGTATGAGTAGAGATTTAAGCATAATTTCAGAAGAGAGCTCTGTGAGGCACTATTGCTTGTGAAAGGGTTGAATTATCGTGATTATTTCTCACCAATTGACACGTCTCTACTAGCACTATTAATTTATCCATAATAGTATCACTTGATGAAGTTATTTGTTTGTTGTTGTTGTTTTTCAGTTAACCCAATTAATGGGCATCTGCGTAATTGAGTGAGGAAAAGGAGATCTTAATTAGTAAGGCTACCACCTGCTCCTACCCTTTATCCTCTGCTCAGCTTTTCCAAATGTCTCTGCTATAGTTTTGCATTAAGTGTTTACCTGATTCATCTATTCAAATAAACCCCCCCCTCCCCCTCTCCCCCGTAGTCCCTCAAAGTTTGGTTTTAAAAACTCCCAATATTTATGATACTGGCAGTGCATTTATTTTCTCTGCTACAGGCTTCTTCAGCCCCAAGTTTAGAGTAGGGGAAGGAACTGAAGTTTGTCAGTGTGTCTACATATGCCAGTATTTGGTCAGGGCTTCATACAGGGGAGGGGGGAGCTGGGCCATTTTAACCAAAAAATATATAACAATTATAAGGGCGGGGTAAATAAAACAATTAAGTGGCATATATAATACAAGTACAGAGTATTGAAACAAGATTGTTATAATAAGAGAAATAAACTGAGGTGGAACACATCACTGATGATGAAGAATCCGCGAACATTCTCACTAGAGAGATTCAAAGTGAAGATTGCAATCCTATCTGATATACAAAGATCAATGCCTACTTGCAATACAAACTAAATCCCAACTACAAACGTATCAGCAATACTTACACACAGTAGTCTGTATTGAATTTACATTCAAAATAACTAAAATTTATATATGATTTTAAATGAATAACGCTGGTGATTGATGAATACGAAGAACATAAGTTAATATTAACACACGAAATCTTTACAATTTGTTACTATTATTATTAGCCCTCAGTGTGCACGTACAAGAGGGACTATCCAGCAAGTTGAGGACTTAATCCCAGCGTAGTCTACTGACACGCACTACACCAAGCAGAAACAGAGTAACTAGTGCAGTGAAGACCCACTAGCGGGTATGGTAGCGTCAGAGTTCCAGTAAGAACAGTCAATGACAGTGTTCTAGGTGATAAATATAAACAAAAAAACGAAACATCACGACGATCAACGGTACACGAAAATAAGAACAAATAAGCATGCGTGAATACTAATGATGAAATAAAATGTAAATGTTATAGTTGTTCTGGCAGTCAGAGAAAACATGAAAGTTTGAGAAAACATGAAGCTGTTGGCTTCACATAGGGTACTAACTGTTGTGGAAAAGGTCCCCCTATCGTCACGTCGTAATCATGTGAGCAAATAATTTCTTGCAGTTTGAGATAGTTTTGCTTAATCCTGAGAATTTAACAGAGAGCAAAATAAAGATAGATTGTAAAAAATTCTACTAAACTTTTCTAAGCAGTACAAAACATCATAACCATCTTTACATAAGTATTTTGAAGAATACTACATATGTTGCACTTGTAATACATCTAACTAAACTATTGGTCGCTCAATGTAATACATGTACATTACATGTTATTTCACAAAAATGGGCAATATGCTACAGGAAGATTGGCCTTTCTGATATAGATACAAGACATGTTTGCAGTAACATTGTTAACACATGGTGGAATTCTAATATTAAATTAATTTGCTTCCATCAGCTCAAAGAGTACACAGGCAGCGAGAGAATAATAGGCAGGCAGTGAACCTGAGACATAGGCAGTGAGCCTGAGAATACATAGGCAGTGAACCTGAGACTACATAGGCAGTGAATGAGACTACATAGGCAGTGAGCCTGAGAATACATAGGCAGTGAACCTGAGACTACATAGGCAGTGAGCCTGAGAATAGATAGGCAGTGAACCTGAGACTACATAGGCAGTGAGCCTGAGAATAGATAGGCAGTGAGCCTGAGAATACATAGGCGGTGAGCCTGAGAATACATAGGCAGTGAGCCTGAGAATAGATAGGCAGTGAACCTGAGACTACATAGGCAGTGAGCCTGAGACTACATACATAGGCAGTGAACCTGAGACTACATAGGCAGTGAGCCTGAGAATAGATAGGCAGTGAACCTGAGACTACATAGGCAGTGAGCCTGAGAATAGATGAGCCTGAGAATACATAGGCAGGTGAGCCTGAGAATACATAGGCAGTGAGCCTGAGAATAGATAGGCAGTGAACCTGAGACTACATAGGCAGTGAGCCTGAGAATACATAGGCAGTGAACCTGAGACTACATAGGCAGTGAGCCTGATAGTGTATGCAAGAATAGATAGGCCCTGGGCGTCAGTGCAAGATTACGTAGGCAAGTCTGATAGTGCAAGATTGGATGGCAGTGAGTCTGAGAGTGCATAGATGCAGTGAGTTTGATAGGGTGAGAATAGGTAGGCGGTGAGTCTGCTGGTATGAGAATAGATAGGCAGCAAGCCTGAGTGAGAGAATAGACAGGCAGCGAGCCTGAGTGAGAGTGAGAATAGACAGGCAGAATCCCGATAGTGTGAGAATAGACAGGCAGCGAGCCTGAGTGAGAGTGAGAGAATAGATGACAGCAAGCCTGCGAGTGAGAGTAGACATGCAGTAAACCTGATAGTGAGAGAATATGAGCCTGATAGTGTAAGACTAGACAGGCGGCAAGCCTAACAGTGAGAGAATAGACGGCCGTGAGCCTGATAGTGCAGAATACATAGGCAGTGATCCTGAGAGTAAGAAAATAGACATGCAGCGAGAGTGAGAGAATAGACAGGCAGAGAGCCTGATCGTGTGAGAATAGACAGGCAGAGAGCCTGATCGTGTGAAAATAGACATGCAGCGAGAGTGAGAGAATAGATAGGCAAAGAGCCTGATCGTGTGCGAATAGACAGGCAGCGACTGTGATAGTGTAAGAATAAATAGAGTGAAGGGCAGCGTGCCCTGCATAGACACTTTCAAAGGGGCCCCGGACAGACCATCACACCTTTATTTGGCGGAAATCTAACTATATGTACTAGAACTGCCTATCCATGCTCTCTATAATGCCACACTGGCAATAGTGTAGTGTGGCTTATGAGTGCCAAGACACATCCAGCACTACAGTTCATTCTCTAATCTCTCTCATTATGTAATCCCTATTTGCTCCGCCTCCCTTCTCATGTAACACTCTCATGTCAAATATCAATTACAGCATGCAACCTGACTGATTCAGGAGTTTCCAAGCTTTCGAGAATACTGATCACTTTGACAGAGCCAATCTTGGCAATATGGCCATTAATACTGCACATATCTCTAAATCACGAAATCATGCTGCCAACCCTCGTTATGATCAGGCGTAAGCCTTCGTTACAGGTGTGGGGTGCATTGCCAGCTCCCACTCTTCTTATTCGAACCTTCATGCAAAATTTTATGATCATCATTGTCCATTGCATGTTAGTAACTATTGCAACTGTTGGGTAGAGTAACAGCTAGAGTCCAACTCATAACATAACTGTACTAGTTAAGCAAGGCAAATGGACCGGCAGCATGCCCATGTATTATCAAGCCATAGAACTCCTATTTTCAGCTGATTGCATCAATGAAGGCCATTTGATTGATGATTTAGATCCTATTAATCCAACCTGACCTACAGAAAGCTAATTACATAGAGTACAGTAGTGTATATCTCCAGCCCCTTACTATTTAAATAATACCACCACTGATGAGCAGCCATCCTTAGAGAGCTAATAGTGCCGGGTGAACCAGCCATTCTGGCAAGGAAGTAACAGGTAGCTACTAGGCTTAGGCTACAAGCACTGAGAACAGTGGCTATCAGGACGAATGCCCGGATGCCATTGCTCAATATGTGACACCCCACACGTGATCGCTTAGCCAAATGGTCGCAGTATTTGCAGGTCCTCTGCCGACCTTTACCTGGGCTCGGGTGATGTGATGGTGGGCTTAATTAGTGTGGGTAAAACCACTAAGATAATAGCAAAATTTTCTCGTTCTAACAGCCAATAATTATTTCAGCCGAGAATGACTGAATAACCCACTAAGATATTTCATGGCACATGAATTATTCAACTCAGTCAGCCATATAGAAATACAACACACACAAAAAGTTAGAGCAGTCTTACATCACAGGATATACCACCTTATTATGTCATCTATTGTTTGTGGTTTTCCCAATTGGTGAGGGGAACTGAACAACTACTTAATGTCAGCCTACCCGCTGCATAGCAGTAGGTAAAGGGTCCAGTAAAGCGGGATTAAATATGACATGATCAAAATAGATCCTAAAGCCTGTCAGGAATAAATAATGTGCTTATAAACTACAAGCCAGAGACACAGATGGATAAAATTTGAAAAATTGTTCAGATGTGCCCACACTTGACTGCCATTGCAGGGCTCCTCTAAAAGGTTCTAAAAGAACTAAAACGTTCCGCAGACTGGAATATTTTTAGAGATGTTCCAACTGAGGGAAACCAAGCATTCTACTTGGTACAGCTACAGCTGGTAATTTAGTGATATGAAACTCATAACAACTAATTGACAAAACTGACTAACAGAACAGAACTTATTATCCTACATATAGACTCCTTGTGTATGTAGAATACATGGAGGTATAACCTCTTAACTAGAACTGAACTAGACACAGCTGATGCCAATGCCACTGAAGGTCATAGATTACACAAAATAAAGTTAGCTGAAATAATAGACATCTTCCAACAGAACAGTCACAGGATCATGTGTTAATGTTACTGCATTAGTCACTCCTTGTTATTGCAATAGTGGGAATTAAATCGGCAATTTTTGGGAGGCACAAATTCACTTAGGGGGAAATCACAGGTTATATTGCATAAGATCAGCCTTCAGAAACTTGCCAGAGTATGGACTAGCATTCAGATCACTACGATTATCAACATCTTGCGATAGTACTGGTCTCATATACAGTGACATCTGATAACATTACTTGACGTACATATTTACATGTATATTTATAGACACAAACACACACACTTTTGTCCTAGGTGACCACAACAAGCTAGCCAGAGCCACTAATTGCTCCGAGTGTTGGTGATACCTTCTAGCAATGTAGACCTATTGGAATCAATACTTCCTTATTACAAACACACTCTGTGAACACTCACCTTGCCATCACTTCAGCAATGTCAGGTAACTCTATGATCAAATGTTGACACTTCTTGAGCCATCATTCACAGCTAGTCTAAGTCAGAGACATCGAAAGCAGCTTCACCCACTCCATCCCACTACAAGGAAAAGCAATAGAAAAACAAAACACACTGAAGTGAATAAATGCAATCATGAAATTCAACTTGTACTCTGCAAGCTGATCCTACCAAGAAATTGTTAGAAACAGTTTATCAAACTCTAGCTAAGAGGTATAGTCTCTTAAAAATATTCACTAACACGGCGGTTCTGGATCTCTAGATTGGAGTCAGTTGTAACACAACAAGAGGTAGAGGCATGCATGAACATATACTGTAGTATAATGCAGAAATAGAACGGTCAAGAAAGTGTGGTAAAAAACCACAACATTAATTTTAGAGGTTAGTGACAGGGAAGAAACGTCAGCTCTATATATTATAGAAGAAACATTCCTACACAGGAAACTAGTTGCACACACAGGCATACACTACTAATGAATGACAGGATTCAGTTTTGATCAATACTCATTCACTGATTAAAAATTTCGGTATCACAAGTTACGACCAAGGATGAAGTGATGGTAAAATAACTTAATTAAGTATTACATAAAGATTCATTATTACTACATAAAAATATACAGCTTCATACTAAAACATATTTATTTTTAATTTCTGTAGTATCTGTAATAATAGTTCAAATGTTTCGGCTCCATGTAGCCTTCATCAGTGACTTTTTAAAAGTGATAAAATAAAATACATTTCTTTTCCCATCCTATTTTAATGTATAAATAAGGCTATAGAAAAAACCCAACTTTGTTTCAACACAGAATAGTATGACATTCACTTCTAACATTCAAATAAACTGAATCAAACCTTCTCTTGCTTGCTGCTCTCACACTCCTAGCACTCTTTCTATCATTACAGATTCATCACCCCTTCCTACTAATACCTGTATTAGGTAGACATCTATTGCTACTGGACTTAGTACTGCTTGATTATACTGGCTTCCCTGAGGCTCCATCATTACTTTCTATACTTCTAACCCTAAGGAAAACGGCTGCACAGGTAGCTAACTATCTGTCCTTACTTTCTTCTTCTCTACATGGCTAAATTCGCCAGAAGCTTTTAATAGCCTCAAAGGTTGTAAAACAAGAAGCCGTAAACTCCTGATCAAATGGTACAAAAAATTGGTAAAGGTTACATAGCAAAAGAAAGTTTTAGCCATTGTCAGAATGAGCAGTCTTTTAGACGTCTTTTAATTACCGTATGTCACATATAGCTTTAATATTGTATATTTTATGATTCTTTAAAGTGATCGACTTCCGTGGCTGCATTAATGCAGCCGCTATTGTTTTTGTTCCCCATTTAACTTCAATAAATCCACCTGATATGAATTCTCACTTCAAATAAATGCTTCGCCCAGACATCTTGAGAACTAATGTGGAGTTGTTGGCTGCAGCTACTTACTTACAAATTTCTATATACATAGTGAAGGCCTACTATAAAAGACATCAGCTGTGTTCAGATATCGATATAGAAGCCGTTGATTTCCATCCCATCATATTCATATTTGATTATTAAAGTTCAAACCACTAGTCATACCTAAATGTTTTTTTAATCAAACATTTAGGCTGCTATTAAAAAAAACAAACATTGAACTTTAATAATCAAGCATGTTTATACCTAGTCAAACAAATATTATCCAAGAAATCCCATCATATTGAACTGCTGCACACTAACCACTATCAATACGATAAATATATCTCTGGCCAACTCTTAGACACACTTCTGAGGATCTCATGACCCATACTGATTGTAGACAAGTTCAACACCCTATCATCCCTAACATCATTAGGGCTATTCCGGCTTGTCACCCAAGGGGGAGGTAAGTTAGACAATGTGAATGGGGGGGGGGCAATCGACATTAAAGTTAATCATGCAATACACCTTATAAGATGTAATTCTGTGTCAAGACTTAGATAAAAAATTTCCCCCCACTCTTTTTTTTTGTATTATTTATTTTTCCTACTTAGCCTTACACCTTAGCCACTGTCATCATGTATACCACTGTTAATTAAAAATTGCCAGTACACTAATGGGAAAAAACAACAACACAATCTCACTAAAGTACTAGGGAGGTGGGGGGGGGGGCATTTCATTAGTTACAGTGGCCGAGTGTTTACTGCCACTCCTGACGATAATATGGAACATGTATATGAAGAAAACCAAAATGAAACAGGTTTTGTCACAGCAATTCTAAATCTAATAGTACGGCACGTAAATTGCCCATTCAAAATTGTGTGGGAAAATCACTCTTCAATTGAAGTCGCACAGAGAAAGTGAAATAGCACGTAACTAAGTGAAATAGCACGGTAACTAAGTGGAAACTAAGTGAAATACCACAGTAGCTAAGTAAAATAATACGGATAAGTGTGCACGCATGCAGTATTAACCTTGGAAACGTACAGTTGGAGAGATTCTAGTTGGAGATAATGTCATTCTGTACCACAGAAGCTCTACCCATATTAGACGGAAAGTTTTCAACATTTTAAGAGGAGCAATAGGTTGAAATCGAAATTCCAGAGGAATCTAACTGAAATACAAAGATAGTGAGTGACTGATACAGTGTAGCTACAAGTGCAAATGATTAAAAAAAAAAAAGATGGCCTACTATTAGCGAGTGACAGCACGGGTAACCTGTACTTTTGGGATCAACAGCACTCGTAAAGCAATTGAAATAGCACTCTCTCAGTACTATTTCAATTGCTTTACTAGTGCTGTTGATCCCTAATAGCACTGTTACCCATGCTATTACTCATTATTCGATAACCCACACTTTCAGCAATGATTGGCAGCAGAAATGATTAGTTCAGACAGTTACATGCTTTACAAGTTTGGCGGGGAGAGGTGTTTAAAGAAAACTCTGTTTTTTTTGTCATGTCAAATAATTTGCAAAACTCCTAAATACAATTCATTAGCTATCTATTAAACACTACACATCACAGTATTTAGTACACTTACTTATTCCTGCCATTGCAGTCCTCTTCTCCTTTATCATCACTCACGTGTAGCACAAATACAGCCTAGCCAACAAAACGAACCACCTCCTAAATCAATCTTGCAGGGTCACCAAGGACAACTTTCCACAAAGGTCGAAGGTGACAGCTAGCAACAAGAGCGCGCGCAAAGACATCGCGTGAGGTCAAAGGTGAGGGTCAGCCGTTCTGCACATAACGTCTTTCGATATGGTCAGCCCCGCGACGTTCAGCCATATGCGCATGCGCACGTGCTTAAGGTTCAAAGTTCATTTGATCGGCCGCGCTCTGAGGTTAAAGGTGAGGGTCAGCCGTACGCGTTTTGCACATAACGTCGTCCATAACTTATTACCCAGAACGGACACTAAATGAAAAAGTACCGAAACTGTAAGTGAAATAAGCGTAAGGGGGGACGGGGGACTATATAGACCCCCTAATTTTAGTTCTATCTTTCATGTCATTTCTGCTTCCTGTGAACAACTTTTTGTGACCACCTACATCCTTTAACCACCAATTCACCTGAAATGTATTCAGCAGACGACCTCATACACCATGCAAAAAATATGTTATACTTATGTGAAACCACGAATGTATAACAAAGTTATACTAGTAGTATACATACCCTATGTAATCTTGATGTTTACTTGTGGAGTATAACAGAAGTATACTCTACTTTAGACAGCCAAATGTTTTAACCTGGTGTGTATACTAAATGATGCTCAAGTTCAATGTTTTAACCTGGTGTGTATACTAAATGATGCTCAAGTCCAATATTTTCCCCTGACGTGTATAGCAACTAAATGATGCTGTTCATTATCACTTTGTTTTAATTAATTCATTAAGTACTGAGAGTGTTCCTGTTAGCTCTCTGCTAACTTTAAATAGCTTAATTATAATAATGTAAGATATTCCAATGCAAATACTAGTATCTTTTGAGATTACCATACACAAGAAGAGACTTAAAAAGCTTTATGAACCTGAACTTTAATTTAATGTTTGTTGCTTACTATTTGCTTTAAAGTGTACAAACACAGTAGACTAAGTAACACCTGAGGTATACTAGGCATCTACTGGAGTTTACTGAAGTGGTAAGTTCACAGATAGTATATCACTACTATTTGGAGTTTATAAATGTAAAATGCAGGATGTAGCTATACACTGTCATGTATATGGCTATATATAATACATACATTTGTTTATTTTCGTTCTCATTTATTTATTCTCATTCATTCATTCTCATTTAATCCTTTATTTAATTGCTTCACAGCTTATGCATGGCGCATTAAATAAATTAAACAAGCAATTTTTTCAAGTATATAAATCAAAACTCAGAATGTAGTTCGATACACAGATAATAAGCATTATAACAATAATAGTAATAATAATAATAATAATAATAATAATAAATTAAAAAGGCAATGGGTGAGTTGGCACAACTAAAAACGTCTAGTAGTACATGGTTCAGAGACACGCATCTGTCTAGTGCCATAAGAAGGGCAAGAATTGATGGGCCTGTATCTCCCTAGCACTCAACTTCATTAAAATTGACATACCTAGTAATTACTGTAACAATAATAAATAATTTGGTTGATCACATAAAAAAAGGACCTCCACACTGATAGCTAGCTATAGCTATTTATTTTTACATTTTTGAAATTTTCCCAATGGGTTAGCCAGAGGATAAACTTGTGACCCAGCTATGAAGTTTAACTCAACAGATTACTTCTCATCTATTTGAAGGTTTATTTTCAACTACACAGTAACTTCGTACCCCGAAAACCCTTTACCATTAGAGTAATAGAGTAAAAACCCTTTACCATAAGAGTATTAGTAAAGACTGGAAATGGTAGTCCAAATCATTGTCAAAGGTTGCATGCTGTAATGATTAGTTAAGTAAAGACCTTTCACCAATCCTGATATGCTACCCGCGGGGAAACGATCAGGGATGGTAAAGGGTTCGGCTCCGCCAGATTGTTATACCAATGTGTTATGGACTGGACTAGAGTGGAACTTGCGCTATGGTGTACACGGGCTTCAAGTCTAGGTGAGTAGTTTCGTGGCCTGAAAGCTGAATTCTCTTTTGCCAGATATACTGTAAATCTCTGAATTTGCTGTCTGTAGTCACTATAGGTGTCATTTTAATTTTAGCTACACAGCAAACATCATAAAACTAATTTTTTAGTTCTTGTGTGAGAAGATGTAGATGCATGTTGGAATTGGAATGTTAACAGCCTAAATTTCATAGGCTCCAACTGTCCCAGAATCTGCAGGACAGACTTGAATTTTTACCTTAGTCCTAGGTCCTCATTTATAAAGTATGACATTGCTCACCTTCACTACTAAGAGCAAGTAAACAACGGCATGATTATTTTTTTCATCTGGTATAAGGTCACATTCAATCTACGGTTTCATTTTGTCCTGGTCACATTCCATCTACGGTTTCATTTTGTCTTGCAAAAAAATTACAGATCAACATCCAAGTTTGAAGCAGGCCACCAATATTTCATTGATTTTAAGCAATACAATGGCTACAGCAACGGCATTATCACTGCTGCAGTAATCTTCTCAATTACAGAAAATTCACTATACCAGTTTTAGCTACAACCAGATTGCTACAAGAAAGTACTTGCACAGCTAGAAATTTGCATGTAATAATTTAGAAAAAAAAACAGGGTGGGTGGGGGGGGGACGAGGGGAATTGATTTGTTATGATTTTTTTTTTTCCAAATTGTATGTATCTTTGGCCATGGCAGTGAATTATTCAGTACTCATCAACAAACTCTGGGCTCAAAGATGCTACCATTATAAATCACAGCTACAGTAAAAGCTTAAGCATTAGAGTTAACTTTTGTCTATGGTGTCATTCTAATTAATGCTTTCTGGAATACCATTGTGACAATGATTTGTTGTGTTTTAACTGAAAATCAGAATCAGTGCGTGACTTAACATTTGTATTTTTTTTTTTGGTTGATGTGGTGGCGAGGATAGCAACTTTCAGTGTAACAGTGTGCAATGTATCTTTTGCCAGGTAAAGGGTTCGGCTCCGCCAGACTGTTATACCAATGTGTTATAGGACTGAACTAAAGTGGAAACTTGCGCTATGGTCATATACGCGGGCTTCAAAGTCTATGTAAGTAGTGTCCTGAAAACTGAATTCTCATTTGCCAGATACACTGTAAATCTCTGAACTTGCTGTCAGTAGTAACTAAAGGTGTCATTTTAATTTATACAGCAAACATCATAAAACTGTGTTTAAGTGGTGTTTCTTGTCCTCAAATTTTATCCTATAAGAATGAATGATGCTAAGCAAATGTTACCTGAGTTATAATAAAGTCAGTGTTTGAAGACAGTGGATTCCCAGTTGTTATTTTTTTCTTTGCACACTCAAAACTTTTATTTCTTTGTGAGAAAATGTAGATGCATGTTGGAATGTTAACAGCCTAAATTTCATAGGCTCCAACTGTCCCAGAATCTGCGGGACAGACTCGAATTTTTGCCTTTGTCCTAGGTCCTCATTTATAAAGTACGACTTTGCCAGCATTAATGCCTATCTAGGCAACTGGGTATTTTTAGGCACTTTTGATGACCATTACCAATTCTGGAATAGCATGGCACCATTACAAGTAGTGTGGCTGTCCATGTCTTACGAGTCACTATAAGTCTTAAACGAAGAGGTCACATATTATGGCGGTGTAGTAGCTGGGGACATGTTTCGCTATAAGTGAAAAATGGCTGACACGCCCCCTTGTGTTAAAATATAGGTGTGGCCATTGCCGTACCTGTTCCGACTCCCCTGTGATATGTGACTCGAGTAACTCGCCGTCATTTGGCTAATATTATAGTCCTGTAATCATTATGAGTGCATACATATTACACCCTCAGTATACTTGTCTCTGCCCACTTTTATCTTATAATACCACGCACTGTATCCATGTGTGTCCGTGCGATGCGTACTCTATAACCAATTGAACATGTCAATCTTTACTGGCATTCACAACCTGTTGGTACTCATTCCTATTGTAGTATTATGATTTAGTACAATACATTCTAGTAAAGATGTAATTTGCAATAGATTATAAGTAATTACACTACTGGCTATTCAATTCCATTTAGTGCACACTATGTGCACTTGAAGTTATATAGAGTGAAACTTATAGTTTAAAAATTTGGACTTTTATCACTAATTTCTTTACACATTCAGAATATATTTTGAAATTGTGTGTACATATACACGCACACACACACATCTGCACATACATGTGTGATGAGTATACTGTCAACGTGTATACCCATTTTGTGCTGTAATGGGCTTCCTGTATCACCTAGGTGAATAATGATTTGGTGTAAGAAGATAGGAGTGGTTTGAGCATGTAGGTGATGAAGTGTGTGTGCATGTGTTCTATAGTGTTCATGTGGTTCACAAAAGTATCATTTCCTCCATTGTACAACTTATATTTATTGGATTAGCCACACCCATACGTAAGTACATATAATCAGGGCTTCATACAGAGGTAGGGGCGCCCTGGGATCTCCCCCCAGGTTGAGTTTCCCCCCCTCCCCCTCCCCCTCCCCCCAGGTTGAGTTTCCCCCTCTCCCCCTCCCCCTCCCCCCAGGTGGAGTTTCCCCCTCTCCCCTCCCACCTCTGTGGTTTTGATTTATAATGGTATTCTGTGGTTTTGTTGTTTATATATTATATCTAATATTTGGTAAAAGTTTACTTCAGTTAATTTTCTAGACTTGAGACAATTTTTAATCAAATGGGTCTGGTTTCAGCAAAAGTGGGTGTGTTCAAATAAACGTGTGGCCCTCCTTTCTAAACTCTTCCCCTCTCCCCAGAAAAATATCCTGTATGAAACCATATGCCCATGTTTACTAAGCTGGTCTTCGTCCCATCTAGTTTTTAACCCTTGGCGCACATGCATGGTAGGGTTGCACTACTTAATTTGTCTGTTAGTCTGTCTGTCAGTCTTTCTGTCACACAACAACAGATCTCAAAGACAGTGGCCTTCAAAAGATTGAAGAAGGTATATGTCCCTTTTAATTTGCGCTTTGGCTTCTAGTTTTAGTTTATGATTTTTTTGCTTAATCATTTTCCCCATTAAATTGATGCACCTCACTCAAACTCAGTTCTAAATTATAGTTAGATCCAGTGTCCATGTTCAATAATTGAACATCCTACACTTGGTAACATAGCCCAACAGTACACTTCAGCATTAACTCTCAGTGACCTACTGCACTCACAACAAGCTAAGGCCATGAACGAGACAATATACTTTTTCACAGAACGATTGACACAATCATTAAATGATGATCAATATTCTTTAAATATGATTGATCAATAATATGAATTAATTTTACTCATTTTGAAGCTTATAAAGCAATACCAATATGTACTACATGTTCTACTACAGTCTGTAAAGCAATGAAAATATAGTAACATTTGTCATACCAGATTTTTTAATATCAGACCAAGATTAAATTGTTCTGACGTTTGTCTGAGCATTGATGTATAGTTATCATCCACATTTCATGAGCAGGCTGACTTATTTTCATTTGGATTTTGTGTCTGTTGTTACTGCCTGGGCCAAATAGCTGAGAGTTAGGCAGCAGTAATTTTGGAATCAACATGCAGAGAGTCTCACACTCAATTTTGGAATCAACATGCAGAGAGTCTCACACTCAATTTTGGAATCAACATGCAGAGAGTCTCACACTCAATTAACTTAATTGAGTGTGAGACTCTCTGCATGTTGATTCCAAAATTACTGCTGCCTAACTGCTATTGACGATTATAGTGACACGTACTCAATCATTGGCAACTCTTCACCACAGCTATTCCACCTCATGCAGAGGTCCTTTTAAGCACTATTGTTTTTCAACTAAGGCAAGACTATGGTTGTGGTAAACGTAACGAACGCAGTTGTAGTCATGAAATGAGTCTGTACAATTACACCTTAACTAGCATATTATTTTCTAGGTTAATGTGACAATCTTTACAAAAAAAATTTGTAACCGTTCCTATCAGTCCACTGTTAATTGCATTTGCTGAGTTATTGTGTATCAACTGTAGCAGACGTAAAAAAAAAAAAGCTGTAGCACTCGCAACCGGTGCTCACCTGTTAAATAACCAAAACCTCGCTTGGTTTCAATCAAATTGTCGATCTCATGTCATCACCAAGGTAGGTGGTCTCAATGATCAAAGATCACCTTTATTCTAAATATTAATAGATGGATATTTTTAGTGTAACAGGTGTTCTAGTACAAATCTGAGTATTTATAATTGTGATGTCAAAATTTTATGATCCACCAAAAGTATATATACATACTTTTTATTCTGTGTGTGTGTGTGTGTGTGTGTGTGCTGGTGCAAAGGCAAGCTCATGGTCCAAGATGATGGAGGGACAGTACGCGAGAGAGTAGATGCGGTATATGACCGCACAGGACAGGAGTAGCTAGAGGGAAAAGTGAACAGCAGGGCTGGAGAACGAGGCAAAGAGAGGGCTGGAGAAGGAAGAGCAGAGGAGGAAGACTGCTGCTCAACTATATAGATGTACATGTGCCCATAAAAAGCCACTCTTGCTAACGGATCTTCCAGACCAAAGATGAACTCCCCCCCCTCAAGATGACTGGAAAAGACGCCATGAACATTCCAGCTTAACTTGTTAATTTACACCTGTTGTCATGCATTCTATCATATCCCACTTCATTTGTACACTTCTTTTTGAACTCACAATCATCAATTTGGTTTCATGTCATTAATTTGATTTCTACTATACTGAGACTTTGATTACGCTATGGCGGTTGCTATAACTTTATCAAGTGTAAAGAAGAGCACTAAAGTGCAGCCCCAGCGAAATTCTAGTAATAATAACATACCCTACGCTGCGACCAGTGAAGGGACCATATAGGTTTAGAATAGTTCAACTCCTAGATTCCTCCACTTTATTGGAAACACTAACTCAACTCATTTAAAATTCAGTTGTAACATACGTGCAGGTGAGAGATTTATTAAGTTATAATACTGATCTCTTGGAATGAGATGTATGAATAATAGACAGTGCGGGTGACAGTGGGACTTCGTCTAGGGACCTCAATATGTGGACCACACCAATGCCAGCACTGCTCAGGAATAGTTAAAGTGAAGGAAGACATCAACGTCATACCGCACTGAATGACATCGTGAAGCGGGCTCTGTCATCAGCCAAGATCCCGTCTCGACTGGAGCCGCCTGGTCAGGTCAGATGGCAGGAGACCAGATGGTGTGACCCTGGTACCTTGGAAATCAGGTCGTTTGCTGGTATGGGACGCGACTTGCCCAGACACCTTCGCACCATCCTATAGAACTGATGCTACCCCAGCACCAGGGAGAGTGGCTGCCGCAGCAGAGGAGAGAAAATAAAATAAATATAGTAGCCTTCCACTTAGCCATTTCTTTTCTCCACTTGCAATCGAGACCATGGGAGTGCTGGGCCTCAAGTCGATGGCCTTGGTAAGGGATCTGGGTAGACGGATCAGGCTGGAGACAGGGGAACCTCGTTCAACTGACTATCTCCTGCAGCATCTCTCGATTGTGGTTCAGCGAGGGAACTCCGTATCAGTATACAGAGGCATCACAACCTGACTTCATTTTATTTCTTTATTATTATTTTATTTTATTTTTATTTTATTTAAAAGTTTTATTATAATAAGTTACAATTATTAATTATCATCATCATCATTATAATTATGAGATATCATAATAATAATAATAATTTTTGCTTGTTATAGCTATTGCTGTTTTGTCTCAGGACAACCTGTTGAAATATACTGTTGTATACTGCCTTATAATGGCTAAGAGTTTCATAACCGGGCATGTGATTCAAGAAGAAAAAAATGACCTGACTCTGAAAAACACCTAACACACATGAATGTATCCATTATTAATAACATATAGTATACAAAGACCAACCTACTTTCTTTAGGAGTCATGCTCGGGCATGTAGCCTCTAGTGTGGTGTAACTGTGGATACAGCACAATTTGCATCATAGCATAAGTTTAGTTTGGAGAAGTGACATGGTGTTCAAGGTGACTTTCATATCTATCATTTTTTGAAAGTAACATCTTACGCAATGCAATTAAAAGTACTGCTTGTCATGTGAGTAGCAAATGTTTTAGTTGAACTCATGATCACTTGAGGCATGCAGAATAGTCAACTCAGAAGTCTGGTCAGTAGAGCTATAAAACTTTCAATATATCAATCACTAAAAACGATATCGAACAAACTTGTAACTTTATTTAAGAAGCTAACATGAGTAACAGTTATCAATAATAAATAATAATAATAATAATAATAATAACCATTTTTAAATTATTAAAAAATCCAAGGATAGATAGGCACAAACCAATGCGGCTGTGGCATTCCCAGCTGAACTGCCACTGAGAGTTTCTGAAGGAAGAGCTAGTACCACATAAGTTGCCAGAGACACATCTGCCTAATGCTCCCCCCCCACCCCCCTGGACTTCTTGTCTTATGCAAAAGCAGCCACACAACATGCATATCTGGTGACATGACTCCTGTAAGAGTGTCTGGACAGGTGGCATCATTCTATACAAAAGGTTTTCCAGCACTCCATGGCACTATAGTCATGCAATCCGGTCATTTACCATCGGATCTGGAAAGCCAGGAGGTTTCAATCTGGAGGGGACTTTAGCTGCTGACAGAGCGAGGTGGATGATATCATTGTCTGCCTACACTGAACTTGCAGCTCAGCCCATGAGTCCCAAGAGGAAACATTTGCATGAATATTTATACAGACAACTGAATGTTAACAGGTTTATCAGAACACTTTAAAGATGCTTAATCTTGAGAGAGGGCAATCTGCAGTCTCACAGTTTCCCCCACCCCCCCACCCCTAAAATAACTGACGAGCTTAATACCGTCCCACTTACGAAGATCAGTGAACTTTCCGATTGTTTTTTTAAGTAACTGTAACTATAGCAACAGTCCACGCCTTCTGAAATTGGCCATGCTACCGTGTGCGCTCTAGATGGAGTTAGCTAGTGTCCGGTGAATATATGAAAGAGACTGCGATAGCAACGCTAGAAGAAGGTTAGAGGTTGTTTTTTTTGGGGGGGGGGGGGAGTTTGAAACTGCCTACATACTAGCTCTTGTGAGACTAGTGACTGTACGAGCATTAGTGTTACTTTGGCTCTTGCTAATAATAGTAAAATTTGGTACCCTGAGCTTTCTTTATTATTTGATTAGGTGATGTAGCTAAGAGATTAGTAGTGTTTAGTTTTCTAGTTGCACTTACGTTTAATTATGTGTATCGTGTGTGTGGTCTCATTTTATAGGACCACACACACACAACATGAAATGTTTCTTAAAAATAGTAATTTAGGACACTAAGTGGAACCTATCTAGTCTATCCCACTCAAGAGATATTGAAGTGTAGTAGAGCTTAAGGATGCTAAAGTAAACTTTAATATTTTGTTTTGCATTATTTCTAACGGAACCAGGGTTAAATGATCAGGTAGAATTTAGACTGTAATAGAAGCTTTGAAAAAATTAAGATCACAGAAATATCTGATGATTTACTCCATGTAGCGACTGAATTATTGACTAGCCAGTTAAACATTAGTAATAAGAATAACTATTTTTATTTAGTTTTGCCAGATACCAAGATGGTCTTATTCTACCGTGTATCTGCTATAAGTATTAAGAAAAGAAGAAAAATGAAGGAAAAAAACCACTTGCAAGCTGCTGTAAGTATGGAAGCCTGTATTGTATTTGTAGACTTCCGATTTTTTTTTAATTTTGTGATTGTGTATTACATAACTTTGAAATATTCTTTAGGAATAGTGTTTACAATTTTTGATATAGATCACTTTTATTCTTCACAAGTTGTAGCCACTCACCTTCCTTTAGATGCATGTCTTCATTTGTGCAATGGACCACGTTTTATAGCTGGCCTGGTAGTGTACTAAATTATAGTGTGAATTGAAACCACATTTTTTGTTTCTCATCAACTATATTGGAAATTGCGATAATGTAGTTGACCTATAGGAAAAATATTGAAATGGTATATAACAAGTATGAGGTAGTAGGGGTGTGGTTAAAGCAGTGGGCTTGACCTGCATAATAAATTTTGAAGTGGCTGTATCACCCAGGAAAGGTGCAGATGAGAAACAAGTTTGTTTGGCCTAACAATAAACCAAGACTTCATTCCATAGGTCTGTTGTCAAGTTCACTTTTATTATTATTTTTTTGGTACACTGATGTTTTTACACCTTCAATTGTGCATTGTGTGTATGCATTGTGTTACAGAGTTCAGTCTGAGCTGTATATGATGTATGTGGTTGTATGTGGTTAGATGTGGTGGCTTGTACCTGGAAAACCTGAGCAGCTGTAATTTATTTTGTGAAGTTGACACTGTAACTTCATTTTCTCCACTACACAATTCAATTCTTGAAGTGAGATGTGTCAGGAGGTGTACCTAGGTATGTATGTGATTTATTTGAGGCTATTTTTACGCACAAGTATGATCAATGATCATGACCCACAAAGGTTTAAATTTCAGTCTGCTTTCATAATGCATTTAATTACAATGAATTTTGGTCTAAGGACATAGAGCTGTGTGTGTAATGTATATAATAGGGTATGTGGGTTGTGTTGGTCTGCAAATGATGGTGATTAACCCTCAGCGCTCATGCATGAGAGGGTTATAGTAGTCATCCTGTCTGTCTGTCGGTCCGTCTGTCTGTCGGTCTGTCACGCTCTGATTTTGGAGATTACTGACAATTAACTGTTGATTTAGGTATGAACTTACTCACAATGACGATTTAAATTTAAGACCTTTTATTATGCTTTTTTTAAATTTCGCGCTGATTCTTGAGAAAATGCGAAGCTTAAACTCTGCATAGGTACCAGCTTTTGTGGCTAGCATCACATCATAATCACGTGAGCAAATAATTTCTTGCAGACATTGATGTAGTTTGCTTTATAGGGAAAGTTAACGGAGTTGAAAGAAGTGAAGTATCGCATTATAAATGTGTGAGTGTTTCTGGCCAGTTTAGCTTCTTTTCTTATGAAGACAGATGAATGAGCATATTGGAAATGTTACCATGCTTAGCAGCGATAGAACTGGCAAACAGTACCAATGTCCACAATTTCTTCAGCACTGCTGTGGCCGTCTTTTTCTGCGTTTTTGCAAACTCTGTTATTGTTGCGCGCCATTTAGAACAAAAACACCTGCCCAAATCCGGAATTTAAAAGGCGCGCCACGCAGAAATCGAGCAGTCGGTAATTCGGTGGTTACATGCACTCGATATATATAGTACGGTGGTGTTGTACAAAATAGTCGGTATTAACTACATTCCAGTATACAGCACAGCTTTACGGTATTAACTACATTCCAGTATACAGCACAGCTTTACGGTATTAACTACATTCCAGTATATAGCACAGCTTTACGTTATAGCCACGTTTACAGGCAACAAAGGCAGCTGTACCTCATAATTGTCTTGCCATGATGCTCCGGCATTAATTTTGTGACCTGTGCTAACGTTTGGTGAGAAACCGGTAATACCGTGTGACTACAATTGAAATATTGTCTCTACGATATAGTGCTTTTGTCAAAGAGCAATGATAATATCGGTATAGTTCCCAGCTGTACTACCATGTGCTATTGGGCAGATGGACCAGATTTTGGGAAATAGAGTTTATCATTATTTCTGAGGAGGTAGCATAGGGTATGTGTGTGCACACACTCACGCTAGAGACTACTTATGACTGTGAGCCCTATAAGTAAGACGTAAGCCTCAATTGGGAAGGTATATGGTCCCTTTGTTTTAGTTTCGTGTAGTTATGTTTGAGGTGATTGGAAGATTTTATGATCATGACCAGTGCATAACTAATTACGTCACATCTGTGTGACCTTTGAGTGGCTATTATGTAGGGTGAGAGGAATAACAGGAGACACATTGTGTTTATATGGCCTTAAAATGAAAAAAAACAACAAAAAAAACAGGTTGCTGGTTTTATTATATACGTAAGTCATTATAGATATGGTACAGGTGAAGGCTTGACTTGGTTATTACATATGGCACCATATGTATCAGTTGCATGGTATTAGACTGTTCAGGATTGACTGTTGTCACATGGTAAAGGCACATGTATCAGTTCAGTGGTGTTGTGAGTGTTCTATTGAAAATCTTGTGTTAGACTTCCTAAGCCTGGTGCAGAGAGATTTGAGGCAGTGGTTTATGCTTTTATCACTTCCATTCATCTGTAATGTCCACCAGTGTTAATTTACTAATTTCTTGTCTGCTCACAAGCCTCAAGCATATGTGCAGATAACCATTAGGCTTACCTGAGGTTCTGGTTGGCTTTGTGTTCCTGCATGTTTAGCTACTCCTTATGAAGATAACATTTACATCTACCAGTTTCATGGCTGGAGCAGTATTGATACTTGACTAGGAATGGCCAAATGAATTATTATTCTTGTGGCCTGAGAAATGATTTTGTAGACTAGCTAGTGCATAGTAGTGCTGAGGGTTCATGAGTAGGTGCTTCAGTTATATAGAGCTAGGGGTTTTTTTTGTTTTTTTGTTGTTGTTTTTTTTGTTTTGTTTTTTATTTTTTGCTAAGCTCACCAATAGTTATTGAATATTTACTATTTGTGATGTAGGAGTTTAATTCAGTATGGATAATAAGCAACGAATTTCACGTCTCATTCTGTTGTCATGAGCTCCTCCTACTGGGTAAGAAACTGCTTTATGGATGTGTATTTGTTGGCCAGATCTCTACATGAGTCATCAGTATATTTACCAAATTCTAATGACCAGTTTAGTTAAGCTGCAAGATTTAACTTAATCTTGCTGGCAATGTCATTCACCTACTAATCATATCATAGTCCTGGTGATTGTCTTTTACCTGCTAATTTTATTATTATGGATTCAAGTGACCTGTTAAACTTAGAGGTCGGTTTTATAATTCAATGCTATTCTCCGTATGCAAAATCTGTGGCCTCGTATACCACATTCTGAACTCCTTTCGGAGGTCCGGGTATAAATGGAAGAATCCCCGGCATGCCCTTTGACCTCTAGCTCCTATTCAAATTAAAATAAAGTAGCTGCGCAAAGAGAACCCTCCATTATACGTAGCTCACTATCCTTTCAAGTCGATCCACAACATGTTTACAACAAGTGCCCTAACTAAAAAACAGCTATATGTAATCATTTTTGCGAGTAATACTCAAGTCCATCTATAAATGCCTTGTGCAGGGTTTCATAGAGGGGGGGGGGGGAACCTGGGATATCCCCCCCAAAAAAAAATCCCCCCCCCCCCCCAAAGATTTTGCTCATTCAATTATTTAATAGATTTGAATTTCATAATAGCAATACCATAAGAACAAAGACACGTTAAATAAAGTCACTCTTAAAGTATGATTGTATGATTGCTTTGTTTGAATATATCTTATATTTCACTAAAGTTTATTTCGTTCAGTTCAGGACCTTCAATGGCAATTCTCATTAACCGTGCCAAGTTCTGTTCTGTCAGCCGGCTTCGTAATCTAGTTTTTATGAGTTTCATTTCACTAAAAGATCTCTCAGCTGTGGCTGTACCAACTGGAATCGAAAGCATAATGTCAATCAGTTTAAACGTCTCTGAAAAAATTCCCGTGTAAGCAGCTGAACGTTTCAGTTCTAATACTTCTTGGAACTCTGGTGCTTTCTCCAGTGATTTTGACTTCATAATTTCGTCTCTTTCTTGAAGCAATGCTCTCTTGAATATAGCCCACTCTGATATGAAATCGTCCTTGTTTAGCAGAGGTGTTGAGGAATAAGTTATTCCATCAAACTCAACTTCAGCTGGCTTACCGTGGAAGTCTCCCAAGCAACTTATCTTGTCCACTCCGTAAGAACTTAAGTCTTCCTTTGCTGGAAGCAGAGAAGGGTTGAACACTGACATTGCTGTCAAGATTTTCACAGCATTACTGTTAAACTTTCTGTCAATGTTCTCCAATAGCACATCAAAAGGGAAGTGCGACGTGGGTACGATATATGGAGACATCAGTGATATTTTTATGGCTCCTAGATGGACCATAACCATTGCCAATTGTTATGCTGTAGTCATTTTCTAGGGAAGATATAGTAGATTTAACCTCTGACAACCAATCACTAGTTTCTTCCTTTAAGCTTTTCAAGGAGTCAACAGTTGCTTCCAAAAGAATGGGCAGTTTGCTAAAATCTGCCACCTTCATCTGCATTGAGGCACTCATTTTGGCTAGAATGTGGAGAACTAGAGAGAGAACCACAATACTAGCTATTCCTACCTGACTAGCTAAGAGTAAGCTGAGACCATAGGATTCGGCATCTCCTGAAACTTCATGAAGGTGTTGTAATGTAGTAATGAGGGCAGGAAGTTCTTTTTTAATTGCTCTCACACACCTCTCATGGGAAAGCCACCTTGTGTCACTTGGCTTAGTAATTTTTAATTCAGGTAAGTTTAGGGCACACTGAATTTGTTTGCTCTATGTTAATTGACCTGATTTTCATTGCAATTCTGCTTATTTTGACAATATCTTTGAAGAATAATTCTGGATTGGATGTGGGAGGTGGGGGGAAGGGGGAGAGAAGTTTTTCCTATGTCCCCTCATTAGATTAAACGCTGTTAAATATATTACATTTACTAGTTTCATTGAAGTACTTAAAAAATCAGGACTGTTTCATACAATCCCAATTTTCCCCACCCTAAACGCAAATCCTGTATGAAACCCTGCTTGTGTATGTACCAAAGTATTTTTTGATTGAAGATGAACTCCAGGATAGCATCTTGGAGAACTCTGACAGCACACTGTATATCTTTTGCAGTTGAATTTAGCTGCGTCAATGGCAAACAGTACTTTTCATCTCTATTTAGAGCCCGCCATTTGTTGGTTCCCTTGTTTTATTATTTTTATTTTGTCTTCTGTTAAGATGCTCATGACTTTGTTTCCAAGCTTTTGTGTGCGCTAAGTTGCTGTAATGCTACTAAAGGGGAGTCGGTGACAAAAACTGTCAGCGGCCATTTTCCACTTATCGCGAAATATGTCCTCGGCTACCCCCTTTTATACGACATTCGTGTTTAAGAAACTAGTTAATAGTTGAAATTTAGCTGGAGCTAGTATATTGTGGATTGTTTATTTACCTTATTTAGGCCAGATCTTTTGTTATTCCTGCAGTTATTTTCATTTTGTTCTGAGTTTTTCTAGGCGTCTGAGTTTGATGGCCATTTTACCAACTATTATGAAGGTAATAAATCTAATTTAAATAACAAAACAACTTATAATAAAGCTTCTAGGGATGTCTCATCAGCAGAGTCAGGCTCTGCTACTCCACTGTTTGAAGACGAAGATGACCTCTATGATCCTCTGGATTCTTTGGACTGCTCTGTGCCAGACATCGAGCCTTCATCATTTCATCCTGACCACTCATCTGTTTTCTTGTCACCACCTTATTCCGACACCACTTTTCTTTCCCCTTCCGATACTGCGTCCGTTGCCTGCCGACGGAGCAGCATCATCTGTGTAAAGAAAGGAAGAGGTCAAGAAAGCCATCACCAGCAAGGACGAAACGATTTACCTCAACTGAGCAGTTAGACCAGTTTTTAGCCCGGGGTTGTGGTTGTGCCACCAAGTGTTCTGCTCAGTTTGACAGAGACTTCTATTTGTCTAAGCGGGATGAGGCCAGTGCGCTGACGAGGGAGCAGCTGGACCTGGTAGTCCTTGGCCAAATTCAAGCGTTTCTGTCTGTGGATGAAGTAATCGGTCCCAGCCACAAACACACACCTACACAGCGTAGAACAACTAGAGTCAACACCTTCTATCATCTGGGGAAGAAGATCTGCAGGGTTTTTTTTCTTACTCTGCATGGAATAGGTAAAATAATAATACTAAATAAAACGAAAATGAATAAATTAATTTAATAAAATTTAAAAATGAGAGAAAATACCAACAACAGCACCAATAAACTTTTAAATATAAATAAGATGGAATTATATACAACTTCATTTTTAACAATAATTAACCTTTGTATGTCACCTCATTCAGACACTGACACCACACATTCAGTCACCAACTCCTTCACCATCACCAGTTTCGTCACGCCCTTCTAAAAGAAGTAGAAGTACAGACATCAATTATTAATTATTATTTTTTTATTTTTAGTCATCTTTTTTAAATTATGTATCATCTATACAAATAATAAACATCTTTACTTTGTTCTTATGTCCAGTGTTATCAAAATCTATCTATTTACATTGATTACGCAATATAATTATCCCAACTCAGCTAAAACCACTAAAAAAATACTCTTGTGGACAATAGTAAAACAGACATTACCAAGATAAATAAAACTATTACGTGCAAACACTAATAAAAATGACTCTAGTACGTGCTGACACGAATAAGAATGACTCTAGTACATGTGGGCACTAATAAGAATGACTCTAGTACATGCGGGCATTAAAAAGAATAACTTTAGTACATGCGGGCACTAAAAGGAATGATTCTAGTACGTGTACACACTAATACAAACCCACAAGCCTACCTCAGAACCACTCAGATAGCCTCGAAAGACAAATTTTTGCGACAGGAATTGAAACTGGAAGTGACATCATGTGACACGCCCACCAGTGAAGAAATAATTTGGCCTCAAGGACTTGACCCATACCTCCAAAGATCACCTGATTAGTAAATTATTTCATCGGGTATCGTATTTTCCTTACAACAACAGCTCATAGTGCTAACACCAAACACTGTGCACACACATAATACTAACACCATGCATGCACATAGTGATTACACCGTACTAGAGTCATTCTTATTAGTGTTATCACGTACTAGATTTATTCGTATTAGTGTCAGCAAGCACATTCTAGTGTCTGTCAGTTGTAGTATGTTCGATTAAGTTAGTGTTTGCAAGTGTCAGTTTGATTGTAGTTGCGTGCACAGTGTTAATACTATGTGTGTGCACAGTAATAGCACTGTGCGTGCAGTGTTAGTACTATGTGCGTGCAGTGTTAGTACTATGTGCGTGCACAGTAATAGTACTAGTGCGTGCACAGTAATAGTACTAGTGTGTGCACAGTGTTTGGTGTTAGCACTATGTGCATGCACAGTAATAGTACTAGTGCGTGCACAGTAATAGTACTAGTGTGTGCACAGTGTTTGGTGTTAGCACTATGTGCATGCACAGTAATAGTACTAGTGCGTGCACAGTAATAGTACTAGTGTGTGCACAGTGTTTAGTGTAAGCACTATGTGCGTGCACAGTAATAGTACTAGTGCGTGCACAGTGTTTGGTGTTAGCACTATGTGCGTGCAGTGTTAGCACTGTGCGTGCACAGGAATAGTACTACGTGCATGCACAGTGCTAGCACTATGTGTGTGCACAGTATTAGTACTATGTGTGTGCATAGTATTACGTGTGTGCAGAGTGTTAGCACTGTGCGTGCACAGTAATAGTACTACGTGCATGCACTGTGTTAGTACTATGTGTGTGCACAGACGTGCATGCACAGTGCTAGTACTATGTGCGTGGACAATATTAGCACTATGTGCGTGCACAGTGTTAGCGCTATGTGCGTGCACAGTCAAGCTCTCCAAAGACACCCAAGCAGGTTCTCCTGCAGCTGTGAGCCATGATATATCTATTCTAAACTAGTGACTCCAGGCTTCATTAATACACCACCGCTTCTTCATCGTCTAGGACCCTCCTGTACATTCCAGAAGTATTCTACTATTCCGCGCCGCCGGGCTCACTCGCACAGTAACTTTCCTTCAGTGTTTGCTATCACCATCCAGAATTTTGTCCACAATAAATTGCGCGCTCAGAGTGGGGGCGGGATTGAAGAATCAAATGAATACGAATCAATAATCAGCTTCGGTATCTAAAAATTGAAATTCAGACGTATTGGATGGCCAGAATGAACTCATATTTGTACACAGGTACACACCACATTAAAAAAAACACCATTACACTGAGTTTTTTGTTTTGTTTTTTATAGGATACAAAAAAAAATATAAAAATATTTATAAAAATGGAAAATAAATACTAATATAAAAAATATGGCATTGTAATGTTGTGGGGAAGCCTATACTATACCGCTGGGGGAAAATTTTTGAGTCGTAACTGCAACGGTCGCCCCTGAATTTTGCTGAATAGCTGTAAGGTTTGTACCGTTGTTTCTCAGTTCCTGGTTGGTCTTTTTTCTTGAAACTTGGTTTATAAGAGCGGTCTGTTGGTGTCTGTTTCAGCGGCAACAACAAAGTAAGCGTACACTGAACATAAAACGAGAAATAAATACATAGCATAACTCCTCCATCTGCGATTTAGTGCTGCAGTTTCAAGTGGTACTGCACCCTGAATTGAGGGCAAAAGCCTCCTCCTCTTCTCTCCCCTTGCCTCCTGAAATAAATCGTGTCAACTGCCTGCTTGGAAACAGATAGAGGTGTTAGGCACATATGTAGTACATTGAATGTGCATCTTTGAAGTTACAGAGGCTTAACTAGGTTGTTAAAAGGGACATGAGTTGTTAAAGGGGACATTACTTGTTATAGTTAAATAGTTGACGAGGAGGTAAGGTGGTTTTTCTAAATGTAGGGAGCTAGATGTTCAGCTCCCCAATAACTATGCAGGGTTTCATACAGGAGTTTTTCTGGGGGTGGGGGGGAGGGGGGGGAGGGTTTAGAAGCGGGGCCCACACGTTTGATTGACCACACCCGATTTTGCTGAAATCACACCCATGTAATTAAAAATCGTCTCAGGTCTAGAATTAGTGACACCAATCTTGGAAAACTAATGCGTATTGCAATTGAAGGACCTCAATTAACTGAAGTGAACTTTCACCAACTACTAGATATATACAAACAACAAACTCACAGAATACCATTATAAATTATAACCACAGAATATCATTAAGTAGTAAATATTATTAATTTATTTTATGAAATTCTGGGGGGGGGGGGGAATCCCAGGGCGCCCCTACCTCTGTATGAAACCCTGCTATGTCATTGTAATTATGGATGTATACAGATAGTGATTGGGGGGAAGGGGAGAGATGGCATTGGGATCCACCCCCCCCCCACCCCCCCAATAGCTTGAGTTTAACCCTTTCTATTAAAGCAGAATTATGCTAGATTTTATTCATCCTGACATGATGAATTTGACTATAATATACGTATAATGTGACAAAGTAAGTAAAATATTTAGTCACACATGCAAAAATTGTTACGTCAAAAGTCCCGCCCCCCTCAGAAATTTTTTGTATACATACCTAGTAAATACTCAATTCTTGTTTTACTTTTTTTTTTTAATTTTTTTTTAATTTTTTTTAGGTTAAGTTTCCAGATTTTTCATTGTGAATACTGGGGACATTGAAGTTTCTAATACAGACAAGATAAATGGATCTGATGTTCTCTCGAGGTAAATAAATGTAATTGTGCCATTAAAAATAAGTAATAGTGATGTTCACTTATTCTTTGGTGTATTTAAAACTAGGACAATATCCTTACATGATTATGTCTTTAGTTGGTTTGTGCCCTAGAGATAAATTCTGATTTATTTCCATGTTGGGAAAACATACTATTGTACATTTTCTCCCCTTAATGCTACTATATTGTGGACCTTTTCCGTATTGAACTGACATTGTGGACATTTTTCCATATTGAACTAATTTATTGTGGACACTTTTCCATACTAAACTATGGACACTTTCCGTATTGACTAACATATTGTGGACCCTTTTCCATATTGAACTTATGTATTGTGGACCTTTTTCCATACTGAACTAATGTATTGTGGACCCTTTCCTGTATTGAACTAATATATTGTGGACCTTTTTCCATATTGAACTTATATATTGTGGACCTTTTTCCATATTGAACTAATGTGTTGTGGACACTTTTCGGTATTGAACTTATGTATTGTGGACACTTTTTCATACTGAACTATGGACACTTTCCATATTGACTAAAGTATTATGGACCACAATCCATATTGAACTGATATATTGTGGACCATTTCCAACTAACATATTGTGGACCCTTTTCCATATTGAACTTATGTATTGTGGACCTTTTTCCGTACTGAACTAATGTATTGCGGACCCTTTCCTGTATTGAACTTATATATTGTGGACCCTTTTCCATATTGAACTTATATATTGTGGACCATTTTCCGTACTGAACTAATGTATTGTGGACCCTTTTCTGTATTGAAGTAATGTATTGTGGACACTATTCCATATTGAACTTATATATTGTGGACCTTATTGTGGACCTTTTTCCATGTTGAATGGATAGATTGTAGACCGCAATCCATATTGAACTTTTATATTGTGGACCTTTTCCCGTACTGAGCGAATGTATTGTGGACCCTTTTCTATATTGAACTAATATATTGTGGACCCTTTTCCGTATTGAACTTATATATTGTGGACCTTTTTCCATACTGAACTAATGTATTGTGGACCCCTTTCTATATTGAAGTAATGTATTGTGGACCCTTTTCTATATTGAACTTATATATTGTGGACCTCTATCCATAATGTATTGTGGACCTTATTCCATATTGAATGGATATATTGTGCTCTTTTTTCCGTACTGAACTAATGTATTGTGGACCCTTTTCTGTATTGAACTTATTTATTGTGGACCCTTTTCCATATTGAACTTATTTATTGTGGACCCTTTTTCATATTGAACTTATGTATTGTGGACCTCTATCCATTTTGAACTTGTCCTTATTCCATATTGAATGGATATATTGTGGACTTTTTCCCGTACTGAACTAATGTATTGTGGACCCTTTTCTGTATTGAAGTAATGTATTGTGGACACTTTCCTGTATTGAACTTATATATTGTGGACCCTTTTCCATATTGAACTTATGTATTGTGGACCCTTTTCTGTATTGAAGTAATGTATTGTGCACCCTTTTCCATATTGAACTTATATATTGTGGACCCTTTTCCATATTGAACTTATGTATTGTGGACCTCTATCCATATTGAACTTATGTATTGTGGACCCTTTCCTGTATTGAAGTAATGTGTTGTGGACCCTTTTCCATATTGAACTAATATATGTGAGTGGGTCTAGGAAAAGGGACCTTATGGCGCAAATCAAAAAAATTGAGTTTTTTATACTAATAAAAAGATACAATTTATCTCAACTTAGTGCTAAAATACTGGAGGGTAGAACCTTCGACACGCAGTGAAACTGGCAGTTGAACTGGGCCCTATTCAGCAAAGCAATTGAACTAGAAATCGAGAAAACGTAAATTGAATTTCCACTTCCGGTATAATTAACGTTTCCGTATACTTAACGGCGTACTCCGCGTACGCAATTAAATCGTACAGCCGCTTTTTCGGCGACTAACGAAGTTTGCGTAGAGTTCTTTTTAGCTTTCAGAGCGTCTCACGACCTGTCTTGTTGGAATCCTTGGCTGCTCTATTCGCTGTAGCGGTAAACTTTAAGCCAAAGGTAAGCTGTAGAGTGCATGCAGTAGTCTCAAAGCTATGCCGTTTTTTTTAGCTGCTAGTTTGAAACTCCGCCCATTCCCCGTTTATTGTACTTCGAGAATAAGAGAATAAAAAGTAGTTTGTCTTTTCACGGCACGCTTGGGGTCTTTTAAGTCGTTTTGACATGCGAAACTTGGCATAGACGTAGAGTAAGGGTCACTAAGACTAATTCTGCAAAAAACAAAAATTGGAGAAAGAAAGAATTTTTCCGATGACTGTACTTCTGGAGCCTATATCTCAATTTCAATTTTTGCGCCATAAGGTCCCTTTTCCCAGACCCGCTCACATATTGTGGACCTTTTTCCATGTTGAATGGATAGATTGTAGACCGCAATCCATATTGAACTTTTATATTGTGGACCTTTTCCCGTACTGAGCGAATGTATTGTGGACCCTTTTCTATATTGAACTAATGTGTTGTGGACACTTTTCCGTATTGAACTTATGTATTACGGACACTTTTCTATACTGAACTATGGACACTTTCCGTATTGACTAAAGTATTGTGGACCACAATCCATATTGAACTGATATATTGTGGACCATTTCCAACTAACATATTGTAGACCCTTTTCCATATTGAACTTATGTGTTGTGGACCTTTTTCCGTACTGAACTAATGTATTGTGGACCCTTTCCTGTATTGAACTAATATATTGTGGACCTTTTTCCATATTGAACTTATATATTGTGGACTCTTTGCCATATTGAATATATATATTGTGGACCCTTTTCCATATTTAACTTATGTATTGTGGACCTCTATCCATTTTGAACTTGTGTATTGTGGACCTTATTCCATATTGAATGGATATATTGTGGACTTTTTTCCGTACTGAACTAATATATTGTGGACACTTTTCCGTACTGAACTAATGTATTGTGGACCCTTTTCTGTATTGAAGTAATGTATTGTGCACCCTTTTCCATATTGAACTTATATATTGTGGACCTTTTTCCATATTGAACTATTATATTGTGGACCTTTTTCCATATTGAACTAACGTGTTGTGGACACTTTTCCGTATTGAACTTATGTATTGTGGACACTTTTCTATACTGAACTATGGACACTTTCCGTATTGACTAAAGTATTGTGGACCACAATCCATATTGAACTGATATATTGTGGACCATTTCCAACTAACATATTGTGGCCCCTTTTCCATATTGAACTTATGTATTGTGGACCTTTTTCCGTACTGAACTAATGTATTGTGGACCCTTTCCTGTATTGAACTTATATATTGTGGACCCTTTTCCATATTGAACTTATATATTGTGGACCATTTTCCGTACTGAACTAATGTATTGTGGACCCTTTTCTGTATTGAAGTAATGTATTGTGGACCCTTTTCCATATTGAATTTATATATTGTGGACCTTATTGTGGACCTTTTTCCATGTTGAATAGATAGATTGTAGACCACAATCCATATTGAACTTTTATATTGTGGACCTTTTTCCGTACTGAACTAATGTATTGTGGACCCTTTCCTGTATTGAACTAATATATTGTGGACCCTTTTCCGTATTGAACTTATATATTGTGGACCTTTTTCCATATTGAACTAATGTGTTGTGGACACTTTTCGGTATTGAACTTATGTATTGTGGACACTTTTCCATACTGAACTATGGACACTTCCGTATTGACTAAACTATTGTGGACCACAATCCGTGTTGAACTGATATATTGTGGACCATTTCCAACTAACATATTGTGGACCCTTTTCCATATTGAACTTATGTATTGTGGACCTTTTTCCATACTGAACTATGGACACTTCTGTATTGACTAAAGTATTGTGGACCACAATCCGTATTGAACTGATATATTGTGGACCATTTCCAACTAACATATTGTGGACCCTTTTCCATATTGAACTTATGTATTGTGGACCTTTTTCCGTACTGAACTAATGTATTGTGGACCCTTCTGTATTGAACTAATATATTGTGGACCTTTTTCCATATTGAACTTTTATATTGTGGACCCTTTTCCATATTGAACTTATATATTGTGGACCATTTTCCGTACTGAACTAATGTATTGTGGACCCTTTTCTGTATTGAAGTAATGTATTGTGGACCCTCTTCCATATTGAACTTATATATTGTGGACTATTGTGGACCTTTTTCCATGTTGAATGGATAGATTGTAGACCGCAATCCATATTGAACTTTTATATTGTGGACCTTTTTTCGTACTGAACGGATGTATTGTGGACCCTTTTCCATTTTGAACTAATATATCGTGGACCCTTTTCCGTATTGAACTTATATATTGTGGACCTTTTTCCGTACTGAACTAATGTATTGTAGACCCTTTTCCATATTGAACTAATATATTGTGGACCCTTTTCCGTATTGAACTTATATATTGTGGACCTTTTTCCGTACTGAACTAATGTATTGTGGACCCTTTTCCGTATTGAACTAATGTATTGTGGACACTTTTCTGTGTTGAAGTAACATACTGTGGACCCCTTTCTGTATTGAATTAATGTATTGTGGACCCTTTATTCATATTGAATGGGTATATTGTGGACCGCAATCCATATTGAACTAATATATTGTGGACTCTTTACCATACTGAACTAATGTATTGTGGACCCTTTTCCATATTGAACTAATATATTGTGGACACTTTTCTGTACTGAACTAATATATTTTGGACCCTTTTCCGTATTGAACTAATGTATTGTGGACCGTTTATTTGAATGGGTATATTGTGGATCACAATCCATATTGAACTAATATATTGTGGACCTTTTACCATATTGAACTAATGCATTGTGGACACTTTTCCATTTTGAAGTAATATATTGTGGACCCTTTTCCATATTGAACTTATATTTTGTGGACTTTTTTCCATATTGAACTAATGTATTGTGGACACTTTTTTGTATTGAACTAATGTATTGTGGATCATTTTCCGTATTGAACAGATATATTGTGGACCTCTATATTGAAGTAATATATTGTGGACCCTTTTCCATATTGAACTAATGTATTGTGGACACTTCTGTATTGAACTAATGTATTGTGGACCCTTTATCCATATTGAAGTAATATATTGTGAACCGTTTCCATATTGAACTAATGTATAGTGGACCCTTTATCCATAATAAAGTATATTGTGGACACTTTTCTGTATTGAACGGATATATTGAGGACCGCAATCCATTTTAAACTAATATATTATGGAGGCTTTTCCTTATTGAACTTATAATTTTGTGGACCCTTTTCCATATTGAACTTGTGTATTGTGGACATTTTTCCATATTAAACTTATGTATTGTGGACCCATTTCCATATTGAACTAATATTTATTGTGGACACCTTTTCCATATTAAACTAATATATTGTGGACACTTTTCCATATTGAAGTAATATATTGTGGACCCTTTTCCATATCGAACTTATATATTGTGGACTTTTTTCCATATTGAACTAATGTGTTGTGGACACTTTTTTGTATTGAACTAATGTATTGTGGACCGTTTTCTGTATTGAACTAATGTATTGTGGACCCTTTATTCATATTGAATGGGTATATTGTGGACCGCAATCCATATTTTTTATGTATTGAACTAATTATATTGTGGATACTTTTCCGTATTGAACTGACATATAGACACTTCTCTGTATTGAACTAATATATTGTGAACCCTTTTCCGTATTGAAGTAATATATTGTGGAGCCTTTTCCTTATTGAACTAATATGTTGTGGACCCTTTTCCATATTGAACTTATATATTGTGGACTCTTTTCCATGTTGAACTTATGTATTGTGGACCTTATTCCATATTGAATTGATATATTGTAGACCGCAATCTATATTGAAATAATAAATTGTGGACCTTTTACCGTATTGAACTTATTTATTGTGGACCATTTTCCGTACTGAAGTAATGTATTGTGGACCCTTTTCTGTATTGAAGTAATGTATTGTGGACCCTTTTCCATATTGAACTAATATATTGTGGACCGTTTTCCATATTATTGAACTTGTGTATTGTGGACCTCTATCCATATTGAACTTATGTATTGTGGACCATTTCCAACTAACATATTGTGGACCCTTTTCCATATTGAACTTATGTATTGTGGACCTTTTTCCGTACTGAACTAATGTATTGTGGACCCTTTCCTGCATTGAAGTAATGTGTTGTGGACCCTTTTCCATATTGAACTTATATATTGTGGACTCTTTTCCATATTGAACTTATATATTGTGGACCCTTTTCCATATTGAACTTATATATTGTGGACCCTTTTCCATATTGAACTAATATATTGTGGACCTTTTTCCATATTGAACTTATATATTGTGGACCCTTTTCCATATTGAACTTATATATTGTGGACACTTTACCGTACTGAACTAATGTATTGTGGATCCTTTTCCATATTGAACTTATATACTGTGGACCTTTTTCCATATTGAACTAATGCATTGTGGACACTTCCATATTGAAGTAATATATTGTGGACCCTTTTCCATATTGAACTAATATTTATTGTGCACACCTTTTTCATAAACTAATATATTGTGGACCTTTTTCCATATTAAACTAATATATTGTGGACACTTTACCATACTGAACTAATGTATTGTGGATACTTTTCCGTATTGAAGTAATATATTGTGGACCCTTTTCTATATTGAACGGATATATTGAGGACCGCAATCAATATTGAACTAATATATTGTGGAGCCTTTTCCTTATTGAACTAATGTGTTGTGGACCCTTTTCCATATTTAACTTATGTATTGAACTAATTGTATTGTGGATACTTTTCCGTATTGAACATACATTGTGGACACTTCTCTGTATTGAACTAATATATTGTGGACCCTTTTCCGTATTGAAGTAATATATTGTGGACCCTTTTCCATAGTGAACGGATGTATTGTGGACCTCTATCCAAATTAAAGTAATATATTATGTACCCTTTTTCTTATTGAACTAATATATTGTGGACCTTTATTCAGAGCGGTAAACAATTCAATATTAGGATGCTACGGTAATGATCGCTTAGCCAGAGGATTCTGTTTAGTGAAGTTTGGGTTGGGGTCGAACAAAGAGCTAACGCAAAAAATAGGAGAAAGTCAAAGTATACAAAATGACATACGTACGTCCAAACATATATATAAATAAACAAACATCCCCGATTTTCAATTGTGTTCCCTCTGTAAGTGTCTCGCTCGCTCGCCGACTAAATATT
>WLWD01001008.1_pt1:0-47500 | contig 52001 bp, 29 predicted proteins | sample 6712731 | NCBI WGS metagenome assembly WLWD01 (sample SAMN12718690, study PRJNA576275) | sponge metagenome | isolation source: marine sponge | host: Mycale hentscheli | place: New Zealand: South Island, Marlborough, Capsize Point | collected 2014-11-01
TTTTTTTTTAGGAACCTAAAGCTGATTGACAGAGACTGCAATTAAATATTAAATGTATTTGAACGAAACCATTAAACCATTAGTTCATGTACCACTCACTGATAACATTGATTAATTCTTCTTGATAATCCTGGCTATGGAGACTACGATGTGAAACTGGAGCTATTACTAAAGTTGTTAAGCAAATACAGCTTATCAGTTTCAGCATATGTTTTTGTGGATTACTTTGAACTATACAAAAGTTGTGTTGCTAAACAGATAAAAAATCTCTATTTAGAATAAAGGTAGGCGTTCCAATATATCAAATTGTAATCATTACCCTAGCATGCTAACCACGTTAAAGATTATTAATATGAAAACTGGTGTGACATCTCATTTATTGTTGTAAACATGCATTTAACTCAACTGTTAAATGTATGCACAAAGTAATACTTTAAGAATGTGTATTATCTTCAAAACTGATTTTATTTCCAAAATAATAATTTGAAGAATCAAATCTTAATCACTACTAAGTTGAAAAAACATTAACTTAGGATATCAGAGGGTGCAATAGCACTCTTTACTTAGAGTTGACTTCCAATAAAAACAATATCCCCTAATGCTTACTTTGTTCTTGAGATCCCAATGAACTCTATAAATAATTTCTAGGCCAGAACTTTCAAATAATGGAAGTAAAATTGCTTCAATTTTTTTTTGGAAAAGTTGCATTATCCATTTAACATCTTTGTATTTTTCACGAGCCGAACTTGAGCCAAGTTGGTCGCACTTACCGGACTTAAAATATGATAAACCTGTTGATGCACTATCAGTACTAAGTCCGTGACCCTTCATTTTTTTGTCTTTATTGCACTTGAACACTATAGCATGTCTAGCAAAGATAATCTATCTAATGTTTCCATCACCACCACTTATGGCATATTTGAAACTCATCAAAATATTAAAAGGTTCCTATGTAAGAAAACGTATACAGTTTCTAGTAACTAGGACTTGGTTTAGCTCTTATAGTTAAAGCATCACCAATATACACAATTTTGATTCAATGAGTTCATATTCGAACCTGCAACTGCCAATTGCGCAGTGCACACACAAATTATTTCAATGTTGGGACCTAACAGCTTAGAAGATCCGAAAAACCTATAGTAATCTATAAAAACTGTACACTACACTGCACAACTGGGTTGAGAAGGAGTTGTTCATCTAAAGTAGCTAACCATAATGGGTGTGATAGAGACATAGAAGCAGGATAATGCAAGGGTCAATAAAAATAAAGCCAGGTGAGAAAAAGCTGACAGATGTAACTACTTCAATGAAGAAGTAAAAGAAAATATAGACAGAATTACAGGGGTCCAGGAGGAGTACGTACACAGAGCAGAACAATTGAGTTGAAAAGACAAATAAGAAAAACAGGGCCGGCAAGGATGAGTAAAAAAGAAAACTGGAGGGGGAAATCATTTATCAAACTACCTTATGTTACTGAATTCCTAATTGCACAAGTGAATACATCAGGTTCCACGTATGGCAGGGTACTTGCTAGTTATCTGTATTGATGCAGACAATTCCTGCATTTTGTATGGGGAAATTGTTTAAAGATAAGTAATAAAAAAACAGGATTAAGATCATTAATACAAAACATAATGTAATAATTTGAGGTTGGAGTTGCCAAAAAAGTATGCCGACAAGAAATGTCACTTTCCAGATGAATTGATTCTTATATGTTCTTAAATCACCATTATTATTGTCACGTTTAGACATTTTTCGTCAAAAGCGTCTCACTATTGTTATAAACAAAATTGATGAAGCCATTAGAAGTGAAGTTGGAGAGCCTGAATACTCCCAGGAACAAGTAATTTCTGAAATACGTCAACATCTCTGTAAAAATATTTTTGAGTGTCGTGAAGAAGATGTACCAGAGGATGCAGTGATTGCTATAAGCGGTCTAAATGCCTTACTTGCACGTGTTTATAAAAAGCACCCAAATGATGAAAAAATTGAAAGAAGAGTATTGGAATCAATGGCAAAATGTTCTTCAGGCCCTTCTGCAGAAAATCCCAAAGAATCTATGGCTAGTGAACTTGAGAATATAAGCAATATTAAAGCATTGGAAACAAGGTTTATTTGCTGTTATTAATTGTGTTATAGTATATTTAAGCCATTACAATAACATTGAAACTGTGTTGTTATTATTTTAATCCCTAGTAAGCATTAGTTTTAAATATGAACTAAGCAGGCAGTTTTGATTTTTTGTTCTTGTTCAGTGTGCATTAAAATAAATACTGAATACTTTTAATTGTCCTTATAAGATATTTTTAATTACTAGCTTGAAGAAATTATCTCTAAAAGCATCTCAACTCTGGCGTCTGAAAATGAGTACAGACTTACTAACTCATATGAAGGCAATGAAAGCAGCTCTGGAAGCTGAATTAGAAACCAAGAAACAATGCATTTTAAGTAAGTTTTATTACATTTTTGATCACTTTTTAAAGTGATTAGTGTGTTATTTTGTTAGTTCATTTGTGTGAGAGCATAATAAAGTATGACACTATTCGGTGTGGGTATCCTACTAAATGAAGGTATGAATGGAAATCAAGCATATCAAATTCTTGTCTATGACATGGGATAAAGACCTTGTTATAGGTTACTAACAAAATATTAAATTTTATAGGTAATGCATGCACTCTAATATGCAACATGTCAATATGAACTAGAATTAGCTTAATATAACATCACTTTTGGTAAAGATATATACTTGTTTTTATTGTTGTATTCTAGCATGTAAGTAAAAATTTTGTATGGTTCAATTATTTTAGTATTTTAAATAACTTACACCGAATTAAAATTGGGCAAGTGAAGCATGACCCTCACTAACGAGTCTCAATTGAGATTTCGGTGTATATTATATATATATATAATATATATTTATGGCAAAGTTCAAAGAGGTCAATGTGTGTGTGTGTGTGTCCCACTGAGACTACTTTACAACGTTACATCTTTTGTCTATCTATCCAGTGAAGAAGTGTTCAATACTGTTGCTAAACAATCGCAAAGATGAATTATTAAAGATTAACTAATAAATAAATATTTTTAGTGTTTAGCATTCAAATTTAAATGTCAGTCGAACTAGCTCACTTGCCATTTGTGCTCAAGCACACTACTAGTTTTTTTTATTAATGTAAACGTGATAATATGCCTCATAACCCACATTACCTTTGGGGTTTATATTAACTCTTGAATAGCTGTGACTGAGAGTTCATTGATTTAGTTGCAGCAATAAGCATGCAATTGACTATTTTAAAAGCCCAGTAGGTCAGAATTTGAAGTTACATTTTTTAATAGTTTAACTCACAATATTTGTATTTGGATATTATATGTGAATTTTTAACTAGAACTAAACAGCATTTTTGCCTCATTTTATTAGTAGTGAATTTTTACACTAGAAACAAAAATAGATTGATACATGTTCTAAAATGTGACATATTTTTTACAGAATTATGGAAAGAACTAGAAGAAATGTCAGAAACTTTGTTGAAACTACAGATGGCTTATAAAGATATAGTATATCCTTATCAACTCAGCAAAAAACAAGCTAGTCTTAAAGAATTTCCAGTGTGGAAAGCATTTGAAGCTGCATGCGATAAAGATATAAAAGTAAGACATGCCAACTTTGAATTTGCAATGTACTGTATGTTCAGGGCAAAGTAGAGTAAGTGGAAACAAAACTTGCTTTTTGGGGATTATTTATGGGTTATGGTATAGCAAGAACACTTTTATTAATTATTTTTATTAATGGCTTATTCCATTCTTTGAAATAGACACTGTAATTTGAAAAAAAAAGTGCATACTGTTTTCATTTCCATTTCTCCTTCTATGTTTCAGTGTGACTCCTAATGACAGCATTTATTCTTTTCTTTGATAGTGTTAGGTTTGAGGATTTACAACACGTTAGTTGAGAGACACATGACAATTGCATAAGGAACACTCTTGCATCTGTTCTTTTGTCTTGTTATATCTCATGCTGAAGTATTTTCCGAATTACATTTAACTTCTTAATCAATTTAGCCATTGTACGGGAGGTTCTGTGTAAAGCTTTAATCAGCTAAGGATACTAAAGCATTTGAACAGCAAGAACTGGTGGCAGCCTTCTCAACCCAGATTTGCATTTTACCACGGAACAGATATGTTATGTTCAAGAACACAAAAAATAATACTACACTTTAACCCTCAGCATTCATGCGCAAAAGGTGCACAGTAGTCATGTCCGTCTGTCTGTTTGTCTATCTCTTTGTTTGTCACACTCAAATTTGGAGATAACAGACAATTAATTGTGATTTAGATATGAACTGACTTAGAACAATGACTTAAGACCTCTCATTGTGCTACTTTTTTTAATTTTGGGTTGACTTTTGAGAAATCATGAAGCTTTCATTTCCTAGTAAGTACTAGCATTTGTATACAGTGCAACTTATCACATCGTAATCACATCATCCAATAATTACCTGTGGGTCACAGTATTTTGTTTTATGCAATGGAAAGTTAACAGAGTTGCTGGATGTAGAGGTTTGCATTTAAAATATATACCTATGAGGGATCTGTTTAACTTTTTCTTTAATATTTACATGTACCGTTTCCATTGCTCGAGCGATATTGATTAAAATAGGCAAAATATTTGTTTTGTCTGAGATTATTTTGTAATAGCCATGTAGCGTAAAGTAGTGTTGAGGGTTCGCACCTTTGATGCTTCATCAATATTGTATAGTATTTCCAGAAAATTACAATATCACAGACCTTATACCATAAATATAGGAATTTGCCATGTATTTTTAGGAGCTTGAGTAGTATATATCATAACAGTGAAATGCAATGCAAATGTCCATTTTTTTATGTGAATTTGTGACTAGGTTATTTGGTAATAAATGTAATCAAAATGTATTTTAGGAAAAATGAGGATTTAATTTCAATCAAGCTTTCTTATGTCCAATCTTTAATTATTCAATTTTTCAAATTTTGTTTAGAAAGATGATAACATTAAATTGGAGCTTCTAAAATCTACTTCAGCACTAATTGAAACATTTAAAGAGGATATTTCTGCTAAAATTAAAACGAGTTCTAAGAAGAGTGAATATACCACAGCTTGTTTTGAGAAAGGTTAGTAATAGTTAAATTACTTGAAAATTTTGTATTATCAGTGAGAAAAAATTATCATGTGAGATGAAATGTTAAGCATGACCATGAGTGAGCTAACCCAGAACAAAGGATTTCTATTATAATTGTATATAACCAGGTGAGCTCATCACTGGGTTTATGATTTTTTTTTCTTGTTTAAAGTAATTAATCATCTTTAACAGCAAGCAAGTCCGTCAGTCCAAATACAATAATTCTAGCTTCAGGTATGAATAATTAGTAATTGCTCACGTGAAAATATTACAAAAAGAAAAAAAAATTATCAACTGTGCTATTAAATAATAGAAACTAACTACTTGTACATATCTAAAGTCACAACATGAATTTTATTATAGCTAAATATAATTTACATATGTGTACCCTTGAGTTGTTTTGTTTGTTTTTTCTGATTAAACCAGAATACACGTTATAAAATCTTTATCATCATTTCTCTTGACAATGCACCTCTTCTTCAGGTGGGTCAGTTAATTCTACTGAAAACTTTTCTATATTCTTCCTGTCTCTCTATAGGTCTGTAAAATTGTGTAGCCAAACTCCTGAGCAACTCCAATTAAAAACATTCCTTTGACTGTAACAGATTTACATGACTAAATTAGGGTGATTGTAGAGAATATGAACTATTTTAACAGATTTACATGACTAAATTAGGGTGATTGTAGAGAATATGAACTATTTTAACAGATTTACATGACTAAATTAGGGTGATTGTAGAGAATATGAACTATTTTAACAGATTTACATGACTAAATTAGGGTGATTGTAGAGAATATGAACTATTTTATTCCTATCTCCATATACTTTTTGTATTGAGTTTAGGAATTTTATATTCCATTCAATTTAAGTGAACACTGAGAAAATATTTTTAACTGCTATGGTGTGACCATTTCTGTTAATGATACGTAATTTGTCCCTTTTCCTTAGTACTGTCACATACCAGTGTATCGTATGGTCTTTTGTGCTGGAAAGACTAGGAGATTATGACACTCACAGCTTGCACTAGATAAAATTTAAACTAGAAATACTACGTCATTTAAATGGTTGTGTTTGTCAGAACACTGACAAAAAAGTATTTAATGACTGCCTATAATCTTGGTGTCAAAATATCATAAGTATCTGTTTTCTTCTGGTTTTTAGCACTTTATATTAAGCAATCCAAGTGTTCCTTCTTCTAAAGAGCTCATTTTTATTGCACCCATTTCCTTATAGATTGGAGTTGTAAGCTGTAACGCTTAACAACCCGTGTCTACAATACTTCAGAAAATGTGCAATGTGATAATATAACTATCTTTTTTCAACTTTTAACGTAATTGTTCCCTTGTCCTAAATGCTGTCACTTATTGAGTGCTCACATAGCTAATTGACTAACTAACCCACCTTACCAGTGAACTAGCAGCCTTAGCTCCCTTCCATTTTTTACATGAAAAATGTTGAAGCATTAGTGTGTCATTGAAATCGAAGTCACATATCTAATTCATCCTAAGAGAAAGAATTATTACCAAAATTCAATTGATAATGTTATTTTATGGTGTTTTTTTTTTCAGATATTAAAAGTTTTATCAAACTACTTTCTAATGAAATGTCGAAAAAAATGTCATTATTTAACAGTTTTTATAATATGTCTGGAGCTTGTGCAAAAGCAAATGTAGATGTTGTAAAAAAAGTAAATAATTTAAAAGAAATGATTGGAATCAAATCCCGGGAACTTGACAGTAAGTACAATATTATTCCAGGCAGTATTTATGAAATTAAGTGGTAATATTGTTTAATTTGTAGGAAGAAAGTAAAGTGTATGTAAAGGGTAATACTTTGGTAGATCAAAATGTTGACTTAAGTTTAACCCTTTTACTGTTTTTTTATAGTAATTTTTTAACAGGCCAATCAACATTGCAAATTGTAATATAATCTTGATAATATATTGTCATAAACTCCCTAAAAACTATATATTAACTGAAAGCTGTGAACCTAATGAAAGTAATGATGTAGTTTTGGTTAACTAGCAATCAAGTATCAAGGTTTTACACAAGGCTATTCTTTTGTTGTTTGAATTTTTAAACCAATTTTCATGAAAAAGAATCTATACTCTTTTCTTTTCCAATCATAATTAATAAATGTGATTACAGTATTTTAATGTATACAATAAGGTTATGGAATAATCAAATCCAACCTTATACAGGTAAGGTAAATAAGTGGTTTCAACACAGAATAGTATAGCAGTTACTGCTAATATTGCAATAAACTGAATCAAACCACCATCTCTTGCTTGCTACTCTCACACTCCTAGCACTTATTCTATGCTACAGATTCATCACCCCTTCCTAATAATAACTGTAGTAGGTAGACTTCCATTCTTACTGGACTCTTAGTCTGCTTATTTACACACGGCTTCCCTGAGGATTTATCATTACTTTCTACAGTTCTAACACTAAGCACAACAGCTGTATGGGAAGCTAACTATCAGTTCTTCCCTATAACGGCTAAAATCACGTTTTCCAGAAGCTCAGTAGCCTGGTAGTTTGTAAAACAAGAAGCCATAAGCTTCTGATCGAACGGTCCAAAAATTGGTAAAGGGTTCACTGCAAATGGAGTTTGTTGCTATTTATAACTGACTAATTGGAAAGAGTAGTCTTTAAGACGTACTTTTATTACCGTAAATCACGCATAATGTATTTTTTGTTTTTTTTTAAGTGATCGATTTCCGCGGCCGCAACGATTAAAAGGTTACATTGCATAGCTATACTTGTAACGTGTACATGTTACTTTAAATAATTCTGTGTTGATATATATATATATTCCCAAACAACTAATCTTTAATTTACTTCACTAGAGCCATAAGTAAAAATTATAACGTAGACACTTTGGTAGAGATAGGATGATTGTAAATTTTCGGCATTATCCGAAAATCTAGCCCTTTCATTTCATCAAATCTAAGAAGAGATCCGAGTATATTAAATTGAAGAGAATTATACACTAGCTTTTCCAGGTACCACTGTTCCATACCACTTACCAACGTATTCACAATAAAGACACATAGTGACAATTTCTTATACTTGGACTCCCACCACCATGTCACATTAGAATGAAGTTTGCCAAGACACTTTTTTGAGTGAGCAACATTTGCACCAATCTACTCAAGAGCATGAAATAGCTCTATAGGTGTGACGAATGGATATCCGTCCTATGTCATCACAAAGAATTCTTTAGTTTGACCTGATACACAGCATTTTGACCAATCTTGTGCAAAAACAGATCACAGTGCCACAGCTGTGTCAGTGAAAAAAGTTTCTTAAGGTATCAGAAGAATACTTGCACCACTTAACATCATAACATCCTTCAAACCACACAGTACACAGAGAACACTACTTATCCATGAAAAAAAAAGAATACCAATCTCTGATAGGAAAGGTATTGTATACAAAATACATTGTGGTACTTGAACAAACATATCAGGCAAACAGGTTGACACTCCAAAAATAGAGTACAAGAACACAAGAGATCACTTCATTCAGATAGCACCTATTTCACTTCAGCAGTTGCAGAAAATACAATCAAGAACAATTACATCATAGACTGGGAAACTGAAGCCATAGACTCACATAGCATTCACTAAAGATGCTATTTAGAGTCTTGGCACATCACAAGAACAAGTTCTATGAATAGAGATGGAGGATAGCTACTTCCATTCTTAGAAGTAATAATTCTGTATTCTAAGGCTCATTTATCATATTGCTTTTTTTAATAGTGATGTTTAAGTAATGTTTGTTAATTTTTGTCACCCTCAGGCTCATTTTAATTTTCAATTATTTTTATACTGATGAGGGTCACTGTATAGTATGCTGAAATGTCTACATCATATAATTTATGGCTAGTGGAGTTAAAATTTATTGTACAAGTTGTAACACTGTGATTTAGCTATTGAATTTGCAGCACCATTGTTCTTATTTTAATTTATTTTGTGTATGTGTCATTTTAGATGCTACCTATTTTCCAGAATTAACTGGTCCATCATTCAAAATTAAAGTTGATATACCGTATGTATTTAAATCATAATTTATCTTCCAAAATTAAGATCCAAATATGCTTTCTATTAGATTTACTGAACGATCTGGGCTGGTCTACATTTTCTACTATATAGGGTAAGTGTAAATTCAATTAGCTTGATATTATTTTTAAACCATCGTGTAATTTTTTAGTTTTGTTTTGGTTCAATTTTGTCGATACTTATAAGCTAACAATAATTTCTTCTCAATTTACAACAGTACTTCTTGCATACCTAATAAATGGAAACATTGGCATTTTTGTAAATCTGTTCTTCTGTGTAATACAGTATGTTATCTATACAGAACTTACTTCAAAATTAGTTAGAGCATACAAGAAATCTTCACCCCTATCCTTGTAGAGTAACTCAATAGTTGTCTAAAATATATAACCATAGGAGTTTAAATATAATAAGAAATGGCATGCTCACAAAATGTTTCACTAATCTATATAATAGATAGACAACGAAAGCGAGGGATCTACCACCCACAGAACCCCGAGGGCTGCGGGCTGTACCACCGTCCCGAGCGTAGCGAGGGCGATACTAGCGGCCCGAGGGGTTCGACGGGCGGTAGTTCCCGAGATTTCGTTGTCTATCTGTTTTAGAACGTAGCAACTATAGCCTTAGTTACCAAATAATTTTTTCTATCCTTTGTTTTATGTTGACACTCGACGACAAAGGTGGCAGAGACATTACGGAGAGGTGTCCAGTAATTGCAGCAATTCTAAGGAGAGCCACGGCGCATAGAATATTTTCATGTGTTGTGCGCTCAACTCCAGTGAACCGGCGAAAGTGATGGAGTTAGAGTCAGGAGAATCAATATCACTGCGTTTTCAGCGAACTTAGTCAAAAAGAACACTCCATCCCACCCATCTTCATTACCTTTTTTTCGCATTTCAGCTCAATTGGTGAGATAAAATTTACAAAACGGCTTTGTCTCTCCTAAATCTTCTTTCAACCAGCTACTCTTCCACCTTCTTCAACTCAATCATCTCTCCTTTATTTAGCTCCTCACAGCCAGCTCCCCAGTCTAGCTCCTCACCGTCAACTTTCAAGTCAAGCCCCTCACAATCAGTACTCTAGCTTTGCTCTTTACAGTCAATCTCCAGTCTAGCTTAGCTTTTGAATCAAGATTTGGTCAACCTTTACATGATGATGAAATTTTGAAAGATGTAAGGCCATGCAAAAAGTTTGTATTTACAGTATCTGACATTGATGAACAGCTTGCGATGAATAAGAAAGGATTATGATTACATGAGCAAAATACAACGAAAATACCATGAATGTAGTGCTTTTACATTGCAAACAATATACTAGAAGAGGTGCCTTTAATTTTCATAACTGTAGTGATATAAACATCCACAAGAATAGTACTAAAACTTTTAAAATAACATATGCAACATATATAACGCTTTTTTATTGTTCATTATGTTATTGGTTTCTTTCTCACTTTCTCATTTTGGTGATGATTGTATTAGTTAAGAAAAATATTGTTAGTGTGCAAGGCATGCGGTGAATCCATCTTATATTTCCATCTGAATCTTTCCATCTGACAGGAAAACCGTGCAAACAACATTATTGCACCATAGATAAAATAAAAATTCTTTAATTAATGCTTGCACGAAGAAAAAAACAACAACTAATAAAATGCTAGAAGGGGGGATACTATTAGCCAGAAGGGAGGATACTATCAGTAGTATCCTCCCTTCTGTTATTTAGTATCCCTGTGCACTCACTTGAACAACACTATGCTGGATAGAATGCCTACTTCACAATACAAAAAAGGGGTTAGCTATGTTCTAACTTCAAATAAGTCACTTACCATCCTTGCATATCACTCAAGGCTTACCTAGAATTTTATCAACCACCCAACAATGGTTGAGGTTATTAGCATGGGGGAGGAACTTGTCCAATAGTATTGCTGCAAGCTACAACTGTCATTTGTACTCCTTTGCCAGCTTAACGATAATGCAATTCTTAGCACCTGTTTTGCTGACAGTTTTGGATCTAGAGGAATGCTAGACTCATTCACATATAGATATGTGATGGATGTTGCAAGATCAAAGTATTGTTTCAAGGTATCAGAATTGATTGCATTCAATAACCCCTGAGCGTAATTATTGCCATACATTAATGAGTTTTATCTGCGACTTAAGAAATTGCTGCCACCAACCTTGACTGGTTCTGTATCACCTAACAATACCTTTATCCAATGTCACAAATTCCGCACTTCCCATTTCCTTCTTATGTTTCGTAGCCAATTCTTGAGAAATGCTGCCAGCTCAGTATATTCTTCTCAACCAGTACTGTTGAGGGCCAGGCTTTTCTTCATGTTTAACATGTCAACTTAACCTATCTGTTAGAGGAAAACTGTGATCTAAATTAGTAAAGCTGCCAGCTCAGTATCTTCTTCTCAACCGGTACTGTTGAGGGCCAGGCTTTTCTTCGTGTTTAACATGTCAACTTAACCTATCTGTTAGAGGAAAACTGTGATATAAAAAAACTTCCAACTCAACCAGCTTTCATTACAAGCTCCATTTGTTCATTAATCCACTACATTATCCACTACTTTATCCACTACATTCATCTTCTAGGTTCTTGGCAAACATTGCACCCATTGGAGGTGATTTATAGGACTTTTCTTTAGTAAAGTGCTTCCTCCTGCTCAATCCAGACAGCCCTGCATATATCTTAGTAACAGCTATACCTCTAGCCTAAGTCAGTGAAGTCGTCTTCACCAAGTTTATCAACTATATCAATGGAGCAAAGCGTAAATAAAATTCCTGAACTGAGATCGAGAATGCCATATAAAACAAAGTCAATCAAATGTGATAAGATCAACCCAGATAATGTGTTGCACATTTAATATGTATGAAGAATACACGATGGCGCTAGACTAGATTGGGTATCATGTGCTTGTGTTCAATGTCTGCATGAGGACAGTGCAAAAGAGAGAGAAATAGCTTAGTCCTATGTATTGTGTAATAAACTGAAGCCAGTCTGTTTTAGCCATGACTCACATCATTTTTGTGCTGTTTTTGTGCCCATCAGATTTGCTGACAACCAGAAATTTAGTATCTGAAGCTGACTATATACCACTAATAGTTGGTAAACAACAGAACTTTGTGCCAATAACATAATGTAAGAACTAAGTAAATGGTTAACAATTCTACTTCACTAATAAGGCCAAGTAGTTCACAATCGGTACCTGTAATAGATATTAGGTCTTTAATCAATTTGCTGAAAACCGTTGAGCGAATTTTATCAGGTAAGCTAAGTATTCTAGATTGGATCAAATCTAACAAATCTGGTTGATTGTCAGTTATGTGTGCTATCTAAAAGTCTGGAATTAAGTATTCTAGCTTCATTGCAAATTAGGATTTAAGTAGATTATACCTCAGCCATATAAACATAATATTTAGGTCAACCAATATTACCTAATCTGAATAAATATGTATTACACCAAATCATAATTTTTCTATGCAACAGTTGGATTAAGAATCTGAGGTCTAGAGCTGTAGCATCCTTGCTATGCTAAATTGTTACTCAGGGCCAAGAATTCCTAATTGTAGCAAATTCATGATATCCTAAAACAATAAGACCTAAATAAACCAAGAAAGAATCTGTGATGGTAAAGACTGGAAGGTAGCAACAAGTATCAATGTACTTTCTATTTCTACTACAGAGCATAACTTTACATACATAGATTCACAACTAGTCAGAATATGATTAAGTTAAGTTCGTAACTTAATCTGTAACTGTATGAGCTACAATTTAAGCTAAAGAGTTTACAGTTCAATGTCTCAAAATTTTTAACACTACCAATTCACAATTTAGTTATACATACCAATTCACAATTTAGTTATACAAAATGTTATTCTGTTTTTTTGCATAATAATAACTATAACACTTAAAAACTAATTTGTTTCTTGCTTAACCAAAGTGGTAGAGAATGATAACAATGAATAAAAAATTCCATATGCTACAGCATTCTAATTTGCAGTACATCCAGTGCCTCTGTGTGGCGGGGTACGTTCTTACTAGATATTCAAATTTAACTGATTCTTTTAGCAGACCAATTTGATTACTTGCACATGACGAAGTACATTCTAAATTACATTTGTAATTTTATTGTATATGCATACATATACTGTTTAAATTTTGCAGGTCCTTTTTTTCTACTCTACCTGAACTTGAAAATTCGTATAGCGTTGACTTGAAAATAGCTTCTTCTACCACCCTGGACCACGGAAAAGTACTTCAAAGTGTTCCTCCCACAAGTACTCATAAACAGACTGTAAGCACGACTTCTAGTGATAAAGAGTCGTCTCAATCAAGTGATGCTACTATAAATCCAAGGTAAAGAAGTTTTGAGGAAATTTTTATAATGTAAACTGGTATTAGATACACTTAATACAACAGTTAGTATACAAAATGGCAAAATATTTACTGAGCATGTATGAGTATTTCATGACCACAGGATTGTAATTATACAGCGTGAGAGTGTGGGAGTGTAATGTCATCACTAATTTGTACGGCAAGTGCAATACTATTAATTTTACATTTGATAATTTTCCAAAAATATGAAGTTCTCACAGGCAACTTTGCTATACTTCTAAAAATTCAGTTGTTTAGCTAAGCATGTGCAATGCTTAATGGGGAAATATAGAATGCTCTCTGATGCAGAAATACTCAAGGAATCCCATCTATAAAAACATTACATTTTTTTACGAAATTGCTTATGAATTATATATTTTATATTAGATCTTCTACAGAATCGCCAACTTCAAGTCCTAGAAAAAGTTATTATACGTACGTTATACCTTTCACCCATGAAGTTTCGGGAAAATTTGATAGTAGTAATTTATAAAATTAGAATACATTAAATAAATAGAAATAATTACTAACCATCTATCCTAGGCTCTTAATTATCTATCAGAACTTTTACACACACTATATTTTCGCCCACTGGTCTTAGATAGTGGATTTACTTCCAATGGTAGCTCCAGAGTTTCAATTTTCAATTGAGTGGCAAAACTATTTGCATGGGCACATTGTGAGATAAGAAATGTTGTACCTGGACTTTTTCTATTCTCTGTAGTCAACGACCAATACCTATTATGATTTTTGTTGACAATGTATTACTATTATACTAACCAAGGTTTTAAAATAACCCAAATTTTAACATTTCAGAACTATTTGTACTCATATTTGCATTTTTGAGGTATTATTACACTATCTAAGAAAAAAATTTTAATAGAAAATGTTTTTTATAGCTTGGAGAAAGTCACTTTTGACCTAATTTAATCAGGATAAATTCTGATATGATAGAGCACTCTATAAGGAATTTCTAACCATTGTACAATTATACACGGTGACAAGCATAGCATAGCTATTTCTTCACATCTTGGTAGAGGACTAACAAAAATAACAGTAACCATTACACAAGCTCCACATTACTTTGGTGATCTATCTTCATGAAGATGTATACATATTAGAAAATAGTAAATTTGGCCTTAAATCTTCATAAACTGTGAGGTCAATAATTGAATCCGGAATGGTCGATAACAAGAAAAGGTCAATAATGGGCGACTTACAACACATTTCTTAGAGTTGCATATTTGGAAACCACAAAATTTGTTGCATAGCAACAAACCACAAAAAATATAACTCCAGTTTTCATTTTATTTTCATGTAGTTTTGAAACTATATAATAAGTCAATTGTAATATGATCTCTTAGATAAAAGTAATAACTGGAAAAGAGAAAAGTTATCTTGAGCATAATAATTCATAAATCGGTTATATCACAACATGTCGGCTTTTAGTAACACTCACACTTACAATTGATTGTAATGTACCTTTTGCATTATAATCTTTTTCCTGACCTCAATACAATTCTTTTGCCAAGTTAATTATAAACACTACCTTTGATTCTGGCTACTACCACAATCAGAGCTCTAAATAAAATATTGACAAATGAAACTACAATAATGTACATGTTAATCAATGTTATATTGTTGTTGTTGTTTTGTATACAAAAATCATAATCAAAAATGCTATGGTACATGTATTTCAGAAAACTTACTGTTTACAATAATGCCTGAATTATTGTTGTTGTTGCTTTTGTTTTAGAAAGTGGCATCCAGAAATGGAAGTAATGAAGGAGCTGATGAAGAGTGAAATAAAAACTACTATTGAGGAGTTTTTTTCTGATGTTGATGGGAATATAATTCGGGTATTCCATCATAGTTAAATTCAGATTTGCTATTGTCTCATGGAATTTGTAGCCTTTACATCTGATTATGTTCATTACAATTGAAGCTTATAAATAATATATTTATAAAAGTATAGGAAATTAAAATTGTCATATTTTAGACAGAATTGTTTTTATTGTAACTTTTCTTGTTTGCCTTTCTAATATTCAGTTAGAGTATATTGTTTGTTTGCTGATTTGAAAAAAAAAGACTTGCAATCTTTAGTTGTTGTTTTTTTGTTGTTGTTTTAGAGTGTATGTAGGCAGCATTTTGAAGCTGCTGTGCATATATTGATGGAGTTTGAAGGCTATGCTGACAAATTTTATGAAAAATTTCAACTCAAGTTTAAGCTAGTAAGATTTTACACCAGTAAATAAGAATAATAGCTACTTTGTTTCATACTCATAAAGTTTTTGCCTTTATACTAACTAAATGTTATAAGAGATACGGATTTTGCTATTTTTTATCAATGATTAATTGTATGTGTTATAATTAAAGTTGCACTGGTATGTCAATTAAGGATTGGAATCTACCTCCCATGTCAGACACCCAATATTAGTATAGAGAAATACTGCTGATAACTAACTGCTACAGCAATGCCTATGTCTGGTTAGGGTCTATAGATTAGGTCTAGCAGAGGTGCTAAATAGGCCGAGCTGTAAATGCAGTGAAAAAGGCCCATAGATGGCTCTACAATAAAGACAGCTGCCAGTAGAGAATAAATAATAAGGAAAAAATGGAAAAAATAAGGAAAAAAATGTTAATGATAAAAACATGATATTATAATAATTGGTACGGTATCTGCATCTGCAGTATAGAGGGGAAAATATCTGCCATTAAAATAATAAGTGAATCAGTGCATCTATTGTAATATTGCATTGACCATGGTTACTATGGCCTATGTTTAGTGTCACATACTGTAGTGGAATGGTACAGCTTCAATAGTTACAATGATTGTGCAGGAAATCAAGATAATGGGTCTTAGTTGTTGTTTTTATATCATTGGTGATGGTTAACTCTTTCACGGCCAAGTTTAAGTCGATTAGATAAATATTTTATTATTTGTCTGCTCAGACATTGAGCAAAAGATACAGTTTTAAAGCTAGTTAAGACAATAATATTTACTACGATGCATAAAACAAGAAGTATTAGTCCACTTAAAGAATAGCTAAAAATTCGGACTTACCTTTACCAATGGTATTAACTCAACTCATTTTCTGACGATCTCACAGCTGTTATTTGGTTCAGACAGAGTACACAGCTTACTCATCTTCTATTTGGTGGATTCTCAGCTTCTGGACATCATACTCTAAAAATATTTAGGCTGACAGACAGTTTGTGTTCCAGTAGCCATGTGTTTTGTTTGTTTGTTTGTTTGTTTTTTTGTTGTTGTAAAAAAACTAAATACCTGCATGAAGGGGTGCTTCGAGTGCTAATGTTGGGGAGGGCCCAAATATTTTTAGTTCGAAAATATATGATTTGGACATTTTATTTTAAAAAGAAATGGCATCATGCATAAAATTTTCTGTATTGGTACCTTTGTGCATTATGATTTTTTCATTAACTGAGTTCGGAGGCAAATGGGCCCTGGCCCCCAGGATCCTCCCTGTCCTATCATTTTGATGTTTTTTTTAATTATAATTATTGTACTATGCCAAAGCAACACATAAACAAAAAAAAACAGGAATGTTGTATTGGATAATTAAAGTAAATAGTATAGTGAATCGCTGACCAATGTAGTGCGCCATATAGCGTTAATGGTAGTGAATGGGTTAAGTTCTAACCATATAATTCATTTGCTAATTTTCAAAAAATTTTTTATACTTTTAGCTACATGATCCCAATCATGCAATATATGTAGTAAATACTAATTATAATTATAATTATTTCTGCAGAATGTTCTAGAATTTGAACAAACCAATAAAGTGCTAAAGGCTTTACAAGAAGATTTGAGGTGTCTCAATCATATGCTATCAGAAGTAAAATTATTTCACTCCGATTATTCCGAAATGTAACTTTTCTATGTACTAAATGCAACTAAATTAAATGAAGATTGATATGATAATAAATTTAAATCTATCATTTTATATTAATGTTACGCTATACTTAGCTAATGCATTGCTAATTATTATAATAGCAAACTTTCTCAGTTTTAACAGCCATATTAAAATTTAACCCAACATTTTGACTTCTAACAGCCAACAATATGTTAATTTAAACTCAACCTGACGTTTTGACTTGGCATGAAGTCTAAATGTCGAGGGCATGAGAGAGCTGGCAGTGAGCCAGGGAGTTTTCAAGGTACAAGCTGCAGGATTAAATGTTCTTTACACAAGCAGAATTTTCACATCTTTGGGGGAAAAATCAATGAAAATGTATATGAATGTTATTTTTTCCTCATATAGTGCATACATCCTGCACTGTTAAACAATTGGCACGCTTCATTTCAATATTTGATTTGAAAATATTATTTTGTCACCCAACTAACTAAATTGAAACTGTTCGAATGATCTCATAGCTCATAATTACAATCACCAGCTCATCAACTCACCCAAAGTGTGCTGTTCACTAAGAGTGAAGTGGTACCAGGACTCCACCCTTTTCTAAAGCAAACTAATTGTTTATTCAACTTTTGATGTCACACAGGGAAAAAACTTGAATTTCCTGTAGTCATGCATTCAGGAAATTTCATGTTTCCTCACTCTTTTGGTAGACAATAGTGCTAAATGTCCTAAAGTGCAGGGAATTTAGCTCATGTGCTATAGCTAGCTACATCACATAATAGTGCTTACATGCTACTCTGGTTGGCATTGTGTTCTTTATGCTTGTTAGTTACCTAATGCACCTACTTGAATATTTATTGTCATTCAGAAATGGCATGCCCAGCTGATCACTCCTTTCAATATGGTAAGTACTCTTTACTTTAGTTTATTATTAAGAATGTAAGCTTTTGGTTTTATGTGTTGAAGAAAGAATTGACTGACTCAGAGACTGCAAGGCAGCCACATATATACAGAACTGTCTGCAGAGTGTCTGAGTCTTAACAAAAATAATAAACTTAATTAAGGTGAATTACAATTATACCAATTATAACATGAATACAAGTAATGAATGTTAATTGAACTAAACATAAACTAACACATAGTTATACACAAACAAGTAAATGTATTAAAAGTACAAATGTATACATTGTTGTCTGTGTTCTTTGGTGTATGGTGGAGAGAATCCCAGTTTCACTAGACTAAATTTGTTGATCATCCCTACACAACATAACAAGTACAAATACGTGATAAAATGTGTCATGCAAATATAATTAGCACAAATCATTTGAGTAAAATAATATACTGCGCATCAATTAACTGTAGCAAACAAAAATGAAAGGACTACCCGTACTGTAGGGCAGAAGCAGCAGTGTAGGTAATTTATAATTATTTTTTCACTTTCTAAAAAAAATTCCTAAAAAATAATATATACTTAAAATCATAGCTCCATAGTAGCAGGGCCATAATGAAAGACAATGTGCAATGAACAAAATCAAAGGTTCTGAAGTGTGTAATATCATCAAGGGGTCCAAGGAGCTGTGCCTTCTCGTTGACCTCTCCACGGGAGAGCTATGTCCTCTCTTGTAAATAACCAGGATGTAGTATTTTTCCCTTCAGGAGGCATGACTTCTTAGGAGAGTCAATTGTCTACTATTCTCTACTCTGGAGAACAAGGAAGCAATGTCCTCTATTCTGCACTTTTGTTGTGAACCTGCCGGTTGTGCCCTAGAACCAAGGAGTAGCATCTTCTCTTTCGGGAGCTCACTATTTCTATGAAGAGCATGCAGCACCTTTCTCTCGTGTGAGGTAGATTAGACTAAGTACTATGATCTAAAATTTGATACAGGTTTTATTTTAAATAAATCAATAATAATTCAAGTTGTAGCTGATATATCTACTCTAAATGAGTGACTCCAGGCGTCATCAATACGCCGCCGCTTCTTTACCGTCTTTGACACGCCAGTACATTTCAAAAGTATTCTACTCTTCCCCGCCGGGCTCACTCGCACAATAACTTTTCTTCAGCGTTTGCTTACCAGTTCTAATTAAAGCCACCACCACCCAGAATTTTGTCCACAATAAACTGCACGTTCAGAGTTGGGGGGGGCGGGGTTGAATAATCATAGTTAGCTTCGTATCTAAAAATCGAAATTCTGAAGTTTTTCAACTGCAACAACAAAGTAAGTGTACATTGAACAGAAAACGGGAAGTAAAACATACAGTAGGGGTAAAAAAAAAGTTCCCATTGAGTCGTTTTAAAGACTTTCTAAAGTCTGTATGGAAGACTTTTAACAAGATTTTTTTTGTGCAACGTTTAGCTGACTTTTTTGGCAATATTTTTTTTTGTACTGACCTTTTACTGCGACATTTTTATCTAATGACCTTTCTGAGTCTGACTTTTTTTATGGTTAGGGGCAGAACCCTTCTAGAGCACTTCAGTTATTGTGGTTAAACAAGTACAGGACAGCACCTACTTGGTGTGTAGCAGCTGCAAAATCAGATTAAAACTGTAGGATGCAACCTATTAAAAAATAAATAAACGGACTTTAAAAACCTGGTTTAAAAGTCGAAAAACTCTCCTTACCCTAGAGACTATTTTTCTGTTAGTCGCTAAAAAGTCTGGTCGCTATAGGAACTTTTTTTGACCGCTACTGTAGCATAACTTCTCGATCTGTGGTTTAGCACTGCGGTTTCAAGTACTGCACCCTTAAAGGTGCCGTCACATAGCAAAGCATGGGGGCCGTTAGTAGAATATTAGCTGAATAGCCACACATTATCTACTGCAAAGTCATGCATGAACCACTTTATAACAAATTGGTGCCCATAAAAATGTAGCTGTGCCACACTTTCTATTGCATGTGTACAGTTGACACAGGACAGAGTCAACTTACAATAAAAATCATCACACAAAAAAGTAATGGATTCAAAATCTACTCTGGTGTACTGTTCAGGTAGGGCCGAATGGCTATGATTCAAACCTTGCCAAGGCTTAGGGCCACAAGGGTTGATGCATTGACAATGAGATATTTTTTTCATACAGTATACGGAATATTACAGAAACAATCAGCAATAGTTCACATGGTAAGGTGAGTAAACAGAAAATTAAAACAAAACTCACAAATACACAAAAAATCGGTTTCTAGACTTCAGTTGTAGCTATGCAGTATTGCAGTGAAGACCAAAATATTAATGGGGTTATTCTTGAGATGCTATGGCTTCCAGTCTTTATACTTGATAGGTTCTTTCTCCTAGTGATATTAGCTACTTGCTGTCCTGCACAAACTAAATAACTCGGGGAGGGTGGGGAAGCAGTAGTTTTACACACCTAGCAACCATGGTCTAGTCCGCAAGCTGTTCGGGCTCAAAGAGTGTGACATTGTAACAGCAAATTAGATCTGACAACATTCTGGAATTTCTGATTTCAGCGAAAACATTCCGTCCAGGTAAATACTATAATTTGAGTAATTTTAAAGCATGGGAGCTCTGTCTTGAATATTTAGCTAATTTTTCACAACTGACTTTAGCTATAGCATACCCAATTCACTAAGGTGCTTAAGTTTGTTACTTTCAGAGTTACCTTCTGCTAGCTATTCCTTTTTCTACTTGTCAAACGTTGCTTTCTTGTAATTAGAACAAACAGGTAGGGCTATTTCTAAAGTAAGTGCATAGGTGTAGGAAGTAGGGGGGGGGGCACTGTGAGAACATACACCCCTTCCCAATATCTTGAAGACGTCCATTACTTACATAACCACTGTAGTTATTTAGAGAAAAAAGAACAATTACCCATTTTGGACATGGCCAAAACTTTTGTTAGTGAACTAATAGAGCTGGGCGGTATACCGATATTATTGTTGCACCGCGATAAAAACCCGACATCGCGAAGCAATATTTCAATTGCATTTGCATGATATTATAGTTTTCTCACAAAACCGTTGGTACGGGTAATTAAATTAATACGGGAACTTCACGCACAGGACAGATTATAAGGAACAGCTGTTTTGTTCTTTGTAAACATGGCTGAAACGTGGTACTAGCAAAGTTTTTGAAGTAGCTAGCAGTGGCTGCGAATTTAAATTCTGGCTTAAGGAAGCCAACACAGTCTTGCCCCGAGTACTAAGTTTGGACTGGAAGTGGATGAAAATACTGCAAGCTCAGTTTGGATAAAATTTACTTTCTTAAATTTTATTTATGATTAATTGTGATTATATCGCTTTATTGCGATAATCCAAGTAAGTATCGTATCGCCTGAGATTATCCAATATCGCCCAGCTCTATGAATTAGCACAAATTTCTTTTCATGAGGACATACAGTAGGAGTCAAAAAAAGTTTCGAATTCCATTCCGTAGAACGGCTGTCTGCACAATTAAAAAACAGGAAAAAACCGGAACGCCGTTTGTTGAAAAGCGGCCGTTCCGTTCGACCGCATTACCGTTTTAATCTTTCTCGTTCACCATATGTCTCACTCAAAGAAATATAAAAAATTGTTTATCCAATAAAACGTTCCGATTTTTTGTTTACAGGATCCAGAGGCGGAGCTTTCGGGTTAAAAAAATTGAAGCCGTCCTATTCGAAGTTGTCTCGCGGAGAATTGTTAGTTGGACCACCACACAGAATTGACGTTTTCTCGATGTTAGGGCCTTCTCCGGCTTAGATTTTTTACTACTGGAGGTCCATCAGTAGCTAACAGAAGATCTACGAAGTGCGGACCTCGTTATAGCTCTGTGCCCGTCGGAACTTCAGTCTGCAGCTTTATTGAAGCAAGTTAAAATTTTATACGAGCTTTTTTGCACTATCCCCGTAGCGTTTAATGGTCGATACAAGGCCTTAGCCTGCTGATATAGCTATAGAAGAGTTTCTAGCTAGAAAATATCTGTGAATCGACGGAAATGCTTCACCGTTTTTTACCGTTTTAGTAAACGGTGTCGGCCGTTTAGTCAAAACGGTACGGAACGCAACGATTATAACTACGGTTAAAAAACTACCGTTTTAGGGCCGCTACGGAACGGAATTCGAAACTTTTTTTTGACTCCTACTGTACTCTCTCAATTATAGATTAGACTTATCATTGTGTGCCCCCTTAATTAAGAAATTATTCCTACACCTGTGCATGGGTGATGGAGAAAGGGAGGGAGGAGTGAAAAACTTGAAGATAATAAATTAACAGGACTACTATACATATAGTCTGTGATGAAATGCTCTAAAAGCTTTTTGACAATAATTCTTAAGATTTAGCGTTGACTAAATTGAGCAAAATGGGTAACTAAAAGCCTGGAAAAATTTGCCAAGCAAAATTAGCTAATTTCTAATCTCCTGTACAGTTAACTCGTCCAGCCATTTAGAGACGGTATAATCTAAAATTGATTTTTTTAATTCGAAGAATGCGGACCTGTTTTCACCTGCATAATGCGGTTACGGCATTGAAAGAGTCAAATCATCAAATTAAGTACAGTGAAATTTTATGTACTATAAAACTAATCTACAAAGTATGAAGACGCTCTGGCTTGTAAATGTATCCAAAATTTCCATTCTTACGGTAATAGTTCGTATAGCCACAATGACAAGTGTGACACCAAAATGACTTAATTTTAATGACTGTGTAATAAACATGCATGATTATGAAAGTTTTGATGTCTAACTTCCACACAATAGTACCCATGTAAGATAAAATAAAGAAAACATTACAAAAAGCCTAATTACATTTTTTTTTGCCGGAAACAGTACTTATGTACTAATATCACCACATACATCAGTGGCCAAGCGCAAAAATATAACCTACAAGTTATAATAGTTAAAACAAAATCTCTAATCACCATAATTCTAGCCCTGACCCTGCGCTAATATTATAATTGTACTATAACACTAAATACAATATTAACATGGATAATAATTATATAGATCATTACTTCTCAACAGCAGCAAATGTAAACACTGCATCTGTAGAAATAGGAGTGTTAGAAGCTTCAGCCTGATTCATCTATACAACAAATGTATAATACACTCATATACTAAGACTGTGTATCTTCAATTAAAGCATACAATATCTATAGTGTTTATATATAAAATACTTTGGCAAAGTAATTTATTCTCAAGTGAGTACATAATTATTATAATTTTTTTTTTGCAATAGGAAAGGGACAAACTACTGGAGTAGCCCTATTGCAGACTTTTAACCAGTATTGGATTTTTTATACTGAGCTGGACAATAAATCTACCATCCTCACTCTTTTTAGGGGATTCTTTTACACATACTAAAGCATTAATAATATTTGTGGTTCAAGAGAACTCGCTGATGTTAAACTTATTCTTTAAATATAGGCATGTTGCGATTAACTTTGTGTCTAGTTGTTTTCGTGTGATTTTATCAGTCTGTAATAAAGTCCTGATTGTGCTAGTCTTGTGTGTGTGAACTTAACTGCTTCGACTGGCACAGTTGCTAGGCACAGACTCTGGTAACAGTACACTACCCACAAAGATTCTATTATGGGAGTGAAAAGTGGAGTCTTAAAATTATTCTTATGTGCAAGTTCTAACTGAGGTGCATAACAATAGGATCAATGGAACCAAGGGGAAAAAATGCTGCATTATTCTTTTCAAAACACCTAGGTTATCGATATTTATTAGAGTTGGTCTATCCGACCCACTACCCACAAGAACTGGCAATTCATACCCAGCGAGAAGAAATTCAGCATTTAAATGTTATCAATTAACTAACTTGAAGGCCTCTCCAATAATTCAATAAGAGCAGCAGCATTATCTAGGTTTACAAACAAAATCGAGCACAATCAGCTCTCAGAATATGGTTTTTAGAGCAGATATGTGGTCATCAGCAAGAAAATGTAGAATGTAAATATTTGAAGCTGATAGACTGTCAAAATATAATATAATTATTAGGGGGTAGGCTTCTAGCTATACAATAAGATATTCAGTGCTGGAAAAAGGGGGGTTAGAAAACATTGCTGCAATACTTCTTTCGGGCAACCATGTTGGTTGTTCAACACAGAGTGTGGTATGGGTCAAATTGAATGAAAAGGTGTGAGATGGCCAAACCCAATTATTCATCCTAATCTTCAACGGTTAAGGGAGGAGACCCATAGCAACCATTGGTAAGGCAGTGGGAAGTGTTAAGTGCTATCAACCACGAAAATCTACCACCCTCACCTGGCTCCGCATGCATCTCGCAAGCATAACCACCGCTTGATATATTAGCGCGCAAAGCGGGGCAAAAATCTCGAGAGTCCCTAACCTCAGTAAGCCTACTGGTGGGTTAGCTTTGACCACGTTGTTGTTACAACCAGCTTCAACAGCAAACTATAATCATGCCTTCCAGGAAAAGAAAGAGGGCTATTAGTGCAGCCACAGAAATGAGGAAAATGAAATGTGCTTTGAGAAGAAGTAAGAAATAAGGAAATAAATATAATAATTAAAAAAATATATACATACATATATTATATATATATATATATATATATATTGTATAGACATAGGATTGGAGCAAGTCCCAGCAATAGGTGGGGCTTCCACTGATACTCTTGATGATCCTTCCTTTACTGGTCATGATGTCACGCCCTCTCTTCGGCAGGAGTCATCATCAAAAGTGCTCCCTGATTCACCTTCTCAAGATTTAGTGTCCACTCCTACTGCTCCACCATGTGAATCACACCCTCTAGCATTTTTTAATCTATCTCAAGTTCTAAATGATCTCACTACCTAGTCACATGATGACCACAATTCTCCTCCTGTCTCTTCTCATCCAGTTGTGAGTTCCACTGAAGTTTCCCCAGCTCCGCAGGAAGCACTTCAAGAGTTAGTTGAGAAGCTTTCAGCTATCGCTCAACAGAATGGTTTGGTGTTTGATGTGTCCAGTCTCCCTCAGTTTGTGAATAATTCAGCCATACGACTCCAGACTTCTGGACCAGGGTTGGATTGAGCTATGGAGACTTGGAACTGCTCAAATCTGAATGCAAGGACCGAGAAGAATTTGTACGAATTCTGAAAAATAGAGGAATTAACAGCAAACCCCTCCAGGAGAAGCTGTCCAAGCACTTCAAATACAGCCAAAGAAAATGAGTCCTTTTTTTCCTACCCGGCTCTTTTCAGAGCCACTACCTCACAGAAGGTTTCACCTAAAATGTTCGCACACATAATCAGTGGGCTATTTCTTCAAATCCTTACACTACTAGCTAATTCGCTTACCTGTGCGTCGGTAAGGCAGACGTGCTAGTATCGCCTGAACGGGGTACTGTATAAATCCACTGCAGGACCCCTCCCAGCTTAGTACGAAATCTAACAAGCTGGGTGCTTCTTCAACAGCACCGTAGGTGATTCTTCAACAGCACCGTAGCCGTAGGTGATTCTTCTCACTAAAAAGCAGCTGAATCGGAGCGCACCTTTGGTGGGCGGGGCGCAAAATGCAACATCCGGTTGGGGGGGGGGGGCGTTATAGTTTTACGCGCACTTCGTTTTGACCCAGCCGCAGTTCGCGGCCGCCTGCAAAGAGGGTGAATTTGCGACAAGTATTTTTGAGCTATAAGGGGTCACAGGATGCAGTCTAAACTTGGAACAGTAATTCGGTGACGTAAGGTGAACAGGCCTACGTTTAGATTTTCTTGATAGCGTGCCAGGAAGCAAAGTTGACCTTAGTGGTCGGATATTTAGAAAAGTAAAGTTGCTATAGCTAAAAACTAAACGTAGGAAGCGGGAACATAATGGGAGGAAGCCGTAGAGTCTTGAATCGGCAGAAAAGCTTGGACGGTTACGGAGAAACAACACGTAATGTCCGCAGAAGTAAATCGCTCCTAACTGGGCTTACGAAGATGCAAATGGTCTGAATTTTATCACCCTAAATAAATTCAGCATGTTAAAGAATTACCACCGTTGCTTGAAGTTTGTTTTTTTTTTAGCATAAATTTTTAAGGAAAATGCGTGGGCCGGATGGGTCTCCACCCTTAAAATGTTAGTTTTGACTAATACATGCATATCATATAAATGATGACAAGAGCAAAAAAGTGTACTACTAATTCCAATTCAGTCTTATGTCAAAAAATATGTGTGAGATCAAGACAATTTCCGTGACTATAGGCCACAGTATAAGACACTATCATAAGTACTGATAAAAGTTATACACCAACTGCTAGAGCATGCAAAAGTTTTAACTTACTGTAGCACGTGATACTCTGCTTCCTGGTGGTGAAGATGCTAACAAATCCTACATGAACACAATTAATACAAATAAAATGTTGTAATCAATCAGAATTATATAATAAATTAAACAAAATAGAATTAAAGCAATCATATATACTATGTCTACGTTTATCAGTTTTTCACTAACTACAGACACTTAAATTGACAAGTTATGTAATTTAATTCCTCCATGTCATCAGTAAAAGAATGCCATTCAAAATACTGATGCAAACCTGCACTGTATACTATACAAGTTACCTTGTGTCTGCCTATTAGAGTTGTCTGATCCTGTTGTGATGCCAATTCTGACTGAGTCATGCCAAACTAAACAATAACAAGGATAAATTAATAAACAATATATATATATTTATTTATTTATTTATAATTTCAATGTAAAGAGAATGCTAGTCAAACTAACTAATCAATAAGCAAGTATTCTGTAGTACTCAGGAAAATGGTGCAGTTGTTTTTGTTTTGTTTTGTTCATGGCAACATTTTATTAATAATCTAGTGATTTAACACTAAATTTTTTTTTAAATCACGCATTATAAATACATGCAACAAAATTCTCTAGCTTTTGTGGTTTACTGTGAATATATAATTACTAGTTCTTAAATATAAGGAGTGTCTGAATCTTTGTCATAATTTGCAAAAAAACAAACATTCCTAAGCACTTCTTCATGACAATTGCTACGTGTTAGAGAACAGTTAGTCACCCTCAATTGTGTTCGCTTAAATTCAACAACTTTAAAAAAAAAGCCAAGTCATATCTAGTCACAATTTCGACTCTGAGCATTAGCATAAATTATTTCACCACAATTTACTATACCACCATAAAGCTATGTGTTCCCATTGTGCAATCTAAATGTATTGTTGATGCTTACTAAAACTTTAGCATACAAATAAGCATTGGCATGTATTTTCACAATAATTTGAATGATAAAATTAATCTGCTCTGACAGTTTACCATAATAAAATTTAAAATAAAAGAGTAGACAAGGCTAAGAACAAAAATGTGACCTGTTTTGGGAAAATCTGCCTAAACGCGGCATCTAAAGTTTTTAAATTTATTCTACCAGTAGGTTGCACGGGGCCTTGGGATGCCGTCCTCCTAATTTGGAAGCTGTAGCATAAGCCGTTTTCACCATACAACACTTCAGTATTATTGCTAACTTATTATTGCTGATTTCTAAAAAAAAATGCCGGGTAAAGGCGTTGCTAAGGTCAGGGGGCGTGCCTTGCATCCGTATACTATTACCTCGTGTCTCCGGAACACTATGGACTAAACTGGTTACAGGCGGATTGAAAGAAGTCGAAAATGCTTAATGCAAGGTCCTTGAGATACTATGATGGCGAGAGTTGCGAGAGAACGTGGATTATGAAGAATAGTAAGTGAATTAGTTAGCTACAGTTTTTTTCCCGCTGTTAGTAAAAAGCCCGCCAATAATTTCTTATACGGAGTCCAACCGGCTAATGTTCTAGCCTCATAGCGTAAGTTCTAAAGCTCGCCAGAGCTTACAACTGCGTTATAAGCTAGAACTAACTGGTGTCTATCCATTTCTGCCATAATTTTTTTTTTGAAAAAAATCAACCCATAAGGCTTTAACTGGAGATACTGGAAAAAATTGTTTGCCGCGTTTAGGCGGATTTTCCAAAAAACGGTCACAAATTAACATTAGAGAACTTTAATAATGCAGCAAAAATATGAATATACAGCAGATACATATAGAAAGTTTAGCTAATATTCTTAAAATTACATACACAGGAACAACAGTCTGAACAATACAACCACTACACACATTTAGATACATGGTAATGTAACAATATGCAATACCAGCTAGCACAAAATATTTAATATAGTACATCTCAAATGTACCACAAAATTTCAAAGAATTTTTCCATTCCTCTATTACAACTAAGATTAACCCTTACTTCGCCAGAAGAATATGCATTAGATCCAGATTGATCATTCATTTCCTAAATGTGCAAAAAATATTATAGATACACTAGAAAAAAAATTAATAGCCACAAACCTTTGAAGGTGTAGTGTACACAAAGCAGGATCTTTCCAACTCACTCTGAGGCACAGAACGCTTATCAGATAAGGACACACTCATACTATTACTTGTGTCCTGTATGTTCAATGGAGTGTGACTTGTGTTGATGGACTCCTTTGCATTATTTCCCTTCCTGGAAATCATACAAGTAATCATTATTACTCATAAGCAAACAACGTTGCGATACAAAATAAAACCAATGTATCTAACTATAATATACAAATATACACATTTATAGACTGTGAAACTTATAATCACAAAAACATGCACAATCCAACAAGTAACATTTAGTGATAATATTACTATTCTGTAAAATGTACTACATTTACAACTTAATGCAAGCACAATTCTTTTAATTTTGCAATCATAATAGCATGGCATCGTAATTTCATTCATCTAGGGTGTGGGTGGGAATGACACATAATAAAATCCCACAAGTAAAAAAAATGTAAATTCTGTTTCTTAGCACTAAACATGATCCTAAAAGCAACAACTAAGGGGTCAAAAAAAAGTTCCCATCGAGTCGTTTTAAGGACTTTCTAAAGTCTGCACGGAAGACTTGGAAGACTTTTAACATGATTTTTTTTTTTTGCAACTTGAGCCAAGTTTTTGGCAATTTTTTTTTTTTTTTTTTCAAACTGTAGTGACCTTTTACTTGAAGACTTTTAACATGATTTTTTTTTGCAACTTTAGCCAACTTTTTTTTTTTTTTTTTTTTTTTTGCAACTGTAGCGACCTTTTACTGCGATTTTTTTCTCTATTGACCTTTATGTGGCAGACTTTTTTTACAGTTAGAGAGTAGAACCCTTCTAGAGCACTTCAGTTATTGTGGTTAAACAAGTACAGGACAGCACCTGCTGGTTGTGTAGCAGCTGCAAAATTGGATTAAAACATGGCTGCTAATGATTTTTTTTAAATAAAGGACTTCAAAAACTGGTTTAAAAGTGGGTTCAGCAGCTGGTGACTTGCATAGTCAGCTTTGGTTGATAAAAAGTCATTAAAAAGTCTAGAGACTATTTTTCTGTTAGTTGAAAAAGTCTGGTCTCTATGGGTACTTTTTTTTTACTCCTAGTATGTTCAGTGTGCAACTGCATCATGTGGCTGGCAAATCTTGATTGATTTCCTTTTAGGTTCATACAAGGTAAGGAAAGTGTTACATAAGTAATGACTTCACCTATTTTTGTCACTACTACAACTGCAGTCATTATATCATTAGGTAATGTTGGAACATGTCGTCACAATTCCATGATACAGTATAGAAGACAAAATAAAGTTCCGAATTCCATTCTGTAGAACGGCCGTCGCTGGTTAAATAAAACGGTACATCCGTTCAACAGCGTTACCGTTTTAATTTTTCTCATTCACTGTATGTCTTGCTCAAAGCAAATTATAAAAAATTGAATATCCAATAAAACGTTCCAATTTTTTGTTTACAGGATCCTGAGGCGGAGCTTTTGGGGTTAAAATTTTTAAGCCGTCATATTTGGAGTTGTCTAAAAGAGAATTGTTAGTTTGACCACCGCACAGTATCGTGTTAGGGCGTTCTTGGGCTTAGATTTTTACTGCTGGAGATTCATCGGTAGCTAACAGAAGACCTACGAAGTGCAGACTTCGTTTGAGCTCTGTGTCCGTCGGAACTTCGGTCTGCAGCTCTAATGAAGTAAGTAAAATTTTTGTACGATCTTTTTTAACTATGCGTTTAAAGGTCGATACAAGGCCATAGCTTGCTGATATAGCTAGAAAATATCCTGTGAATTGAAGGGAAAGCTTAACCGTTTTTGTACCGTTTTAGTAAACAGTGTCGGCTGTTTTGTCAAACGGTACGGAATGAAACAATAACGACTATGGTAAAAAAACTACCATATTACGGCGTACTACAGAATGGAATTCGGAACTTTATTTAGTCTCCTACTGTATGTTGTTTGAACTAAATGAGTTCTTGCTGAATAAAGGGGAATAGCTATACACTGTTAAAATGGGGTGCTTAAATAACACCTCGTGAGGAGTTTGCTAGGAGGCACTGCCTGGACACCCCACTTTGAGCCCTTATAACTTTCACAACATATACATACTTTACTAAATGAGCATATATAAAATAGCTTATATCCTTTAGTTTCCCCATTTCAAATATCTTTTAGTTGTCACTAACTATGGAAACAATATAAAGCTTTAAACTGGGGTCTCCAGGCAGTGCCTCCTACTTAACACCAAAACTGAGTCATCCAAACACCCCATTTTTAACAGTGATTTAGATAGTAATATAGACTGATGGCAGCGAAACTACCTCCTTTTGTTTTGTTATCCTTGATTGCAACTAGTCTAAGTTTTGAGATCTGTACTTTCTACTCTTTAAGCTGGACGAACTGTAGATATGCCGACATGCCACTCATGAATAAATTAATCTATTATGAATATCATTAACCTGGGAAAAATAAAACAGGTTACTTTCCAAGCGACCCTTTTCTCATCACATAACCCTTTTCTCATCACATGACCCTTTACCAGTACACCACAGATGCTGCGTAAAATTACATTCCTTTGAGGCTGAAAGCTAAAAGTATCTTTATACTGCTTTAGTAAAATGACGCTATGAATATGCCTCTAAATGCGTTTCTCTTGCTTAGAGTGGCTGAAGTGCCATCACAGGTGATTTTTTTGTGTGTGTGATCTTGTGCTAACCTGATATAAAATAAACCCTTCACTTAAAATCAAGGTTTAATCAAGCTATTTCATTCCATAAAACGAACACTGTCCATTAACAAAATGTGTGTTGCCTATAATATTACATACGAGACCAATACATATCTGAATGCAAAATGGCCTCATCCTTGCATTATGCAAATGTGATGTTGATGCTAAAAGAGCATCCAACATAAAAAAAGCTACTAGTCCAATTTTATCACAGTTAAGTTGGGCTGACCCTCTAGCATCATGTAAGTTATCTAAAACTCACTCGCTCAAATATTCTTCCTTTTTGCTTTTAAAATGACAAAAAAAATACAACATGGGGACTGACTAACTTAAATAAAAATTCACTGAAGCAAAAGTGACATCTATACCTACTGCAAATTAGCAGAACTTGACCAAAAATTAAAAAAAAATTATCATCAAAGTAGTAAAAAAAATTGAGGTCAACAGTAAATTTTAAGTTATATTGTGCCGGTATCAAACACAATTAAAAAAGTGGTCAGTCTGCAACTGCAGAATCACAATAGTTCATCTTAAGTTCAAATGGTTCAATAAAAATACAAGCATTGAAGGTTTTGATTTTACTCCTACAATTTCACTTAATCATAACAATAAGAACTTACTTTATACGTTTGTATATCACAAAAATGAAGACACCCCCAACAATTCCTATTAGTGAAAATCAATAAATCACAAAATTCCAAAACAAAAAAAAAACTTACCTAAAGTACATAATATGGCAATGGCTATTACAACACCAATGAATATATTCGCATTAACCACTCCAGACTGCAACATTAAAAAACAGTAGTTATCATAAAAAAGTATGAATTAAGTTCCATAAGATCAGACTCAACAGCATACAGCACACAATAGTATACAAATAAATGGGGGGTGGGAGAGAACAGAAAGTTGGGGGAAGCTTCCTGCCCCTCCCTCTTGATTGAGCTCTGACTTTGTGAAGACTGCTTACTGTAATACCACAGTCTGGAAAAGGGGAAAACTTTCATCCAACAATTCTAAGCTTACAGTAGGGGTCAAAAAAAAGTTCCCATAGCAACCAGACTTTTAGTGACTAACAGAAAAATAGTCTCTAGGGTAAGGAGACTTTTTAAGACTTTTTATCAACCAATGCCGACTACACCAGTCACTAGCTGCTGAACCAACTTTTAAACCAGTTTTTAAAGTCTGTTTATTTTTTTTTTAATCATTAGCAGCCATGTTTTAATCTGATTTTGCAGCTGCTACACATCAAGCAGGTGCTGTCCTGTACTTAATTAACCACAATTCTAGAAGGGTTCTGTCCCTAACTATAAAAAAGTCAAGACACAGAAAGGTCACTAGAGATAAAAGTCTCAGTAAAAGGTCGCTACAAAAAAAATTTCACAAAAAAATCATATTAAAAGTCTTCAGAACAGACTTTAGAGAAAGTCCTTAAAAGGGTGCCCACACACCTCCTACTCAATTTTTTTGTTGATGGTTGCTATGCACCATTACTACTAATGTATACTTACAGGGGCTTCTCCACTACAACACAAGGACAAAGTACCTGCCAAAGGAGCCGCTCACTAATTTTAGAGCGAATCTGGAGGAAATATCAGGGCCTGGTTATTAATCTTTGTAGCACTTTTTTGGAGCGGTGTGGTAAGTTGGAGCTCCGCAATTTGGTGCACTACTAGCCGAGCCGATACTCGGCTGCAAGACAACGAGTTCTTATCCATTTCAATATTACTTTATAATATATTCGCAATTTTTTCTATTTATAAGATATTGAAAAATTCTCGTTGTGGTGCAATTCATTTTTTTTTTTGTTTACCCGTGTATAAAATTTTTGTGTCGTTCTCATTATTAGATTCCAAGAAAAACTCATACAAAATTTGGAACTTTAATTCCACTCGCAATTCTTAAGAATAGCCCCACTCCCATATCTCGTACTGCGAGTGTACGCGAGCAATTATATTTTCCAATTAGTTTGTATTGGTTCTAAAAAGAGCCCGCCTATATCAAGAGTAAACAAACATCAATACAACAATAACAAGAGAGTTAGAAGAGAGAGCAGTTTATTGGAGATAGCCAAAGGTGAATGTATTAGATCTGCGCAGCTTGGGAAGTTCGCTCCGCAGAAATCGAGCCTGGTGAATCCATCCACTTGAGTTCAGGTGCGCAGAGTCCGGAGAACGGCTACTGGAGGAGAGGCAGCCTGGTGCAACTTGCCGCGTGAGCTCAGACGACGTATGGAAAGTTGCTGTAAACGAATATGAGACAACAAGAAGCTAAACTAAAACACCACAACTTCGCAAAGTATACTTCTGCTACTACTGCGCGATTGTTTCTGCTCGCGTATTATCGAATGGTGGGGTATTGGCGGGGAATAAATTAATGTCCGGATCTACAGGCGGTGCGCGTTGCTATGTGCGGGCATCCTTAAAACAACTCAATGGGAACTTTTTTTTTACCCCTACTGTAAGCTTTATAAATGAAAAAAAGCATAAAGCTAAATGGTAATAGCAGGGTTTCATATAGAGGGGGGTTGCCGTGGAATTTTCCCTCCCCAGCAAAAGTTTTCCCCCTCCAGAAAAATATTTTCCCCCTCCAGAGAAAAATATTCCCCCTCCAGAGAAAGTATCCCTCCTCCCTCCCACACACCAAAACTAGATTCCCCTACCCCACTGCCACTCCATCAACAATTTTGTTTTTGAGGGTCAAGTATGATATTTGCCTATTCTCTCAACATTTGCAGTCCCTACTGAAAGTACAAGAGTGATGTTTATATGTGTAAAAGTTTCTAATTATCCCCTTCCAACAAAAAATCCTGTATGAAACCCTTAATAGTCTGATCTATCATGAAGTAGCTTCATAATTTTTTTTTTACATTTTTACTAAGTGAAAGGAAAATGGCATCTTCTAAGCTATTTCTCTAAACTCAAGTGTAACTCACTGGAAGCCTCCAAATTATCTAGGACAGGTAATTCTGTTAAATCTCGAGAAAACCATCTCGTGCACTACAACTAGACTCCTCGCTGTAAGTTCTCTCTTTGAAATTATTCCAAAATGGCAATCGTTAACAATCAATACGTGGAAGAATTAATGAACTGTTTAACCGTTGCGGAAAGACGGGAGACGGCAGTTACAATTAAACGGAACACCCGTTTTACGTCCGTTACGGTGCGATGCTTACCGTTTTATTGGTGTTTTTCTGGAAATGGTCGCAAAGTAGTACGCCCGCTCTACGGTGTGAAAACAGGCATGCTATTTTGACTTCTACTGTATGGCCCTTAAACACACGCGGTGGCTCTTTTATTTTTCTCCAAAAAACTGGCTTTTTGGGCTTACCCCCAGTTTCTTCTGGTACAACAGTGGTAAGCAAGCCTTATTTTAGGGTTAGGCTCAAAACTGTATGAAGGCTCCCTAGATATACTTTCTTTTTAAAATCACAATAAGTTTTTGCAAGTGGTTACTATGGCATTGAAACCCTTTACCAGACTTCTTTTTTTTTTAAATAGGCCATTTTTATTCAGAATCTGAATGCCTATTGTCAACTAGTCAGCCATTTTTTTTTAAGCATCCCAGTGCTTGTTATCAAGAGCCACTGGTAGTACTGAATACCAGAAGCTACTATTACTCCGGAAAAATGAGGTAAGTACTCTTTCTGTAATTGTTACCAAAAAAAACTCTGACATATTTTTTGTAGCTGAGTCAGAGTGCTTGTCTTCAAGAATTGCTAACAGTTCAAATAGTCTGAATGGCTTAGAATCAGGACTTAAGAAATTGAGGCAAGAAAGTAATTTTGTATTTGTCTGCTAAAATTAGTGGTCAAGTGCTATTTATTTATTTAAAGCTTTACAGCCAGTAGATAAATATAAGGCGGTTTGATAACAGAAAAGAATGGTGCAGTGAGGTGGCTGTGGGTCAGGCTCTAAGAGCTAGAGCATTAAGGGTGCTCGCACACCGCCTACGCGCTCAACCCACGCAAACCAATTAAGAATCAATTAACGGTTGCTAGGGATAGTAACTCCACTTCTGTTCTTCCTAAATATACGCTGCTAGGGGGATCGCGGATACTTACCGGTAAGTAGTTGACTCACCAAGAATTTCCAACTAATATTCTGAGTAGCTCGATTTATAGTGCCCCCAAGTTACCATATAAACACAACTTTCTTGAGGTACTGAAATATTTTTAGAGATGGAAATTTCTTACGCAGCCCTCGTAGATTATTTGCAACAACTCTATCAGTTTACTTTAGTCTATTTCTGCTTTATTTCTACTTATTCCATTTTTTACCAAAATATTTTCTAGTGCTGTAAGAATTATGAGATAAATTAAAAATCTAAACTGACTACTTTTATTACCTTACTAAGTTAAGACTCTGTACAAAAAATAGATTTCTAACAGTTCCTCCTCGTCGACCAATAACACAAAACAAATTCAAGTAGCCTCGCAAGTTTTCACCATTTTTCTAACTGTGAACCCCGCCCAGGCGGGGAGTGGTTTTCTTTGCGCGCGTAGTGAGGTGCCTTAATTGGAGTTCCAGCTGCAGTCGTCCAAGGCGGACAAACTCCGTGCAGGCACTAACTCTAGAGGTAGGGATCCTACCTTTACTAGACGGGGTCGGAAGATTCAGCGGTGACTAAGGGCCTTCGCCAACTTCTCCCTCAAAAGCTTGCTCCTAACCCCTTTGTTCTTCAAAGCGGTGATAAAATTGTCGGAGGTACCACTACATTGACGAAGTTTCCTGAGGTCTGAGTAGCCTATACCGAGAGAATCAAGCTTCTTGGCTTGAGCTGAAGTAAGGCTAGGTCTACCCAGTGATTTGATAAGAGCTGCAGCCCTCACAAAGGTGTTTTTTTGGTTGATCCACAGGAAGAACTGATCTTTGGGAGTTCTGATGGAGAGCTTGGCCAAGCATCCAGCAAGTACAGAGTTACTGAAGATTCTCTCTAGCGCCAAGACATCAGGAAGAGCCCTATGTGCTCCTATAAGGTAATATGTGTTAAGAATCGGTTTTGATTTATCACATTAGTTACCTTCAATCGAGTTTCCTATAATTTTTTCATGTAGTTTCTCCATGCTTAATGAGGTGCCCTGCAGAATATCTTCCCCATCTTTCTTAATCTATAATAAAACTGTAAATAATATCAGTGCATAAATGTTATCATATACCTTCCTCAGCAGTGGAAGTGTATCACTGAAGTGCACATTTCCTCCTATGAAGAGTGAAAATGCCAACTCGGTACGCCTTTCTATTTCGGCTAGAAGAATTGGGAAATCGTAGAGAAATCCATTGTGTGCTACCAAAACTAACATTGGTAAGTCTCATTGAATAGAGAGCATTTGATGAATTTTTAATCATACCTGGATAGTAAGAGTTTCCAGTCTCTTTAGAGACGTACGCAACAGCATATGTCAGCCACTCTAAAAATTTTGGCAGTACAATTGAGAGTGGCTTTTCCCCCCTAAGGAGATTACTAGTAATCCCAGTAATTCTGGAAACTATACATAGATTGGAAATAACATTGTTTATATTGTGATATTGTATTTTATTACCAGGAGCTGAAATGGTTCTGCTTGTCCTAACAAGTGAAGAGAAAGCAGGAGCAGGAAGTGGAACTGGTGGGTTAAAAACCTTAGCAGCAATGTCCGTAAGGTGGTCTTTATAAATACTCAGTCCTGTGGCCTCACAGTCATAGAGCACAAGAAGGGGCAAGTGACCATTACCACTGTCAGGACTGCTTTCCTGCTCTTCAATGGGGTCAAGACGGCATTCTGGAGTGTCAACTTCGAAATGATGATCTATTTCTTCTAGATACTCGCTGCTGTTAGCCTCCCCCTTGCCATCTCCAACATACTCACCCACTACACCACCAACATCCTTCAAGGTCTCCATAAAGTTTTTCTCGGCCTCATACCTGGCTTTCTTTGCTCTCTTCTGTAAGTTCCTATTTGTAATATAAACAAGGGATTTTTTTAAAATGTCACACAAGCCATTCAAGAAAGATAATTCAAGAGATAATTTTATGAGTATTTGTAGGAGTAGATGAATAGTGTATTCAAGTATTAATTTTTTTTATATTATACCACAATGTACGTACCGCTTGTGAAGATTGTTGGCACTAGATCTCTTGATTTGGTTTTTTCCCCAGGCTTTCTGCTCTGACAAAATGGCAGATACAGCAGCTGCAGGTATATCAATCCCCATCCTAATCAGGCAAATCACTTTCCATATGGGACCCAGATTCTGCACATTACAATGTCATGAAGAAAAGGTAAGAAAGTAAACAAGCAAATAATACTGTAATGAGCTTTTTTGGTGTTACTTTATGACAAATGGCCATATTCGTTTTGCAGGTGTAGTGTGCATGACCAAGATCAGTACGTTTGCTTCGGTACACTAGAGCCAAACCATGAAATCCTTCAATAGTGTTTGTTGTCAGTCTACCATGGTCGGACACGTAATCCTGGGGCCGTGCAGCCATTCCTTCTATCAACACTTTGAAGTTGTCTACTTGGACCTTGCAGGTAAATGCATTGTCACTTGTGTAAGGTGACCCATCAGAATTACACTGGTAATAATAATAATAATAATAATAATAATAATAATAATAATAATAATCCATTATTAACCTTATCATGTAGACACCATGGTGACGTGTGCACATTTTGACAGTAATGAGGTATGAAGTTTTTGATGGCAACTGAAAATTCCGCCAATGGATCCTGAGCCGACTGAATTTTATCTGATGCAATTAAGTTGCTCAGATTTGTCTTGCAACTTTTCAGCATACTATCTGACATCCTCTTGCATCGGAAGTTGCACTATGGAAGGCACAAAGTAAGTGTGGGTGTGAGTAAAGAATTTTTTAAATGCAATGCAACATAATTACCTCACATAAATTCCTCTTTATTTTCTCTAGGTCTTTGTGCAGTGTTTTAGCACAATGATTCGAGCAATACGTCACCATGCCTTCCGGATAATGCCTACAAAAGATTCCATTGACAGAAGTATCCTTGTCAGTGATTATTTCGGTCACAACCATTCCATCATCCTTTGCCTTCCCTAATAATTCATCTAGCATATCCGCTTCAGCACCCCCAGATGTACCACTCCAATTATGACCAGGCCCTTTCTTTGTGCGGTGGCAGAAGTATGCAATCTTGCCAGTGAGGTGGTCGTGCAAGGTAGCAGAAGAATTGTTGGAGTAGTGGCCCCGGGTCAGATAAAAACCATCAAAAGATGCCATCCACTGGTCTGCATCTCCATGTGCCGTGATTTCTTGTCTTACTTGACCACAGGACCACTCAGCCAGGTCTGTTACATGGCCTTCTAGACTCTTTACAATTCTACCCCACTGGGTGCTTGAACACGATGGTAGTCCCAATAAGCCGCTAAGTCTCTCATAGTCAGCATGTAGATGACCAGAAATTAGGAAGGAAATAACTGGATACCATTGATGCCACGATGCATTAGAATCATGAATATGAAGTCCTTCTGTATGTCCAAAGTGTACTTGTCCACTAGATATGTGCGCCTTGAGAGTATCAGAGTCATGCGGTACTCCAAGCTCATCAGCAATACTCGAAAAGCTGTCTATCACATCCTCTACAAATTCTATGCTGAATTCCTCTTCATTTACTCCCCAATCCTCGTTGTTGAGGTGAGACGCTACATTCCGAAATTATTGTACAGCAATTATATTTACTAAATCCGTAGGTATATTTTGTAGCAATAATTTTTTTTTTGGGGTGGGTGGGAGGGGGGGGGGGGGTTGAAAAGGTAATTTTGGTTTTCCTGAACATGTGTTGTCATGGAATACGCCATGTCTTGCTACTACAATAGTCATACTTATTATAGTGTAGTGTGTTTTAGGCAGTACAGTGGAACCTCCAAATAACGGACACTATAGGAACAACCTGATTTGTCCATTATACAGAGGTGTCCTTTACATAGAGGTTCTTATTTAGTCATGGTAACTCCCATCAGTGCTTTTACTATTGTCCATTACAGAGAGATGTCCTTTACACAGAATGTCCATTAAGAGAGGTTTCACTGTATTATTATTGCTATCATTATTTTTCTTAAATTACCTGTTCTAGAATTTAGTTCGGTTTCGATGATTTCTGTGCTGATTTGTCCAGCGGTTATACCTGCCGGCTCTGTGTGAGGAACTGTTAAGCTATGAACTTCCTCATTGATGTAACAAGAAGTCCCTTCATCATTGGCTGGACTGAGGCTTTCTTCTAGATCTACTGCAATGACCTCCGTGCCAGCGGAATCTATACATTAGTATATATGTGTGTATGTGGGTGTGTTGGTTTATTATATTAAATGTGTGTGTGTAAAAATTCATATTTATTCTATTATTTATTTATTTTTGTATGGAGTGTACATTTTCATATCAATGATACTACCTTCAGGTTCCAGTGAGTGCTGTATTGGTTCAGGTACAGCCAATGTAAATACATCAGAAGCACTGTTGATGCAGACCCCTTGGGTATTCTGATCAATAATACTGAGTACAGCTAAAATTTAACCATAGTAGCAGTGAAGCAATTTTTTTGAGTTAAATGCAATACCTCTTTTGGAGTGGCATATAATCTGTCTCTTATTTCTTGCTTTGAGAAGCTGTTGCTTCTTTTTATTGGCTTGAAGCCTCCTGCCCATGATCTTTACAATCAACACCCGCCAAATTGTAACACAAAGCAGCCACGCGAATTTACCACTGGCTCCACGGGCAGCTCTTATCTATGCGCGGGTTATTTAAGGTCCGCCCACTACCTTACAACTCCGCGGTTTGGTGGTTAGATCTTAATTAAGCTGCGCGCGGAGCGCTGCTATGTGCGAGCACCCTTAAAAAAGATACAAAAAAAAAAGAAATTAAAGAGAAAAGTTAAAGGTGGAGGAATGTACACAATAAAGAGAAAGTGCAAATATATATTGTTAGGATCAAATCTGTGAATGAATATACTGTTTTGCACAAACAAAGCTAAAATCAATTATGTAACATTTCTGTAGTTTTATGTAACCTAACTAGGCAGGCTCACTCAATTTGTGCTCCAAGCACACCACTAGTTTATATATATGATAGGACATACGCATGTCATTTTTGTACTTTGACCTTGACATTTTTGTATTAGCTTGGTGGCCGACCCTATCCCAAACTTCACTAAATAGAATTCTCTGGGTTTTTTATCTTTACCCACATCATCCAAATAAATTGAATTGTTTACCGCTTTGAATTCTTCTAGAGTGCAATTAAACTTACAAACCTATTGAAGTTCATTTTCTATTCAAATTAGTGGTGTTGGCAAGTTAATGCACTATTAGTGCTAGTTATATGCCCTATGGAACAGTGCTATTTTTTTCTTGAAAATCCATTGTCCAATAGTCTAGCCACGAAGGTAAGGCATGTGTTGGAATGACCAGTGAACAAGTGTGTGTGAAAGTGTTGAGTGTTACAGCTACTGCTTAGCTAAAGAATAGCACAAAGTAAACATTTCAATAACTAATAAATATATTAGCTGCTTTTACACAGCTTTTTTAGCTACTACAACTGTAGGCATGTCTTAATAGGGTTAGGTTCAAACTTATGCAATAGTTCCTTAGAAATGCCTGTTGTTTTCGTTTAGTTTTCTTGTTAAGTCATTATAGTTGCCGTGCAAGTGGTTACTATGGCATTGAAATGCCTTTACCATATATACACAATTAAAAAACTCCACAGTTTTCTTAGAAGCTGGAGAATTAAGTTAAAATTAATCATATAACAATTCTGTGACCTAACTGGACAGGTTCACTTGCCATATGTGCTCAAGCACACCACTAGTTATAACGGAGATTGTCATCTGCATGAAAATAATTCACTGGCAAAATGAAAATAATCACCGTTAAAAAAGTTAAATAATTATTGTTTAGCTATAACTCACTTTAGAAGTCGGTTCCATTGAATTATTTACTTTCACTGATGACTGCATGCCCTCACTAGATACTATGTATACACAATACTAACCATAAACAAGCTATACAACAAGCCAAATTCCAATATGATTTATTTTTATAGTACAATTCTAGTACATCAAATTAATTTTTAAATTTTTCCAACCAAAAATCTCGTTCTAGAAATATGGAAGAAAAATTACACAACAAAGAACTTCTTGAAAGGAAATACTGAAGAAATATACCAAAATAGTAGAAAAATAATAGTTTCAGAGCATTACAAAAGCTAGGAAAAATGTTTACAGACCAGGTAGCTTCGAAAGTATTTCACAACTTTTGCATTTATGCTTAGGTCGGTCACAAAAATTTACCGCGGTCTCTATGAAAAATTATATAAGAGTTACCTCAGTCACAGAAGCTTTTTAGATGGCTTAGCTTTCTCCAGAAGCATTGTAGAAGCAGTAAAAAATGTCTTTGAACCCGTGAGAACCTGGTAGTGTACCAGATTAACTGTTTGTTTACAGTCGAACACTCCGCAGTTGAACGAACTGTTTTCTCCGATTATTATAAATTAGCCATAGCTATATTTAGGCCTGTTATTTCATAATACGTCATTGGAAGCATGTGACTTTACAGGAAAAAAGTGTGAGCATTGTGGGACCTCGGAAAAATTGTTTTTGTACCATAATATTCAAAATGGCTTCAACAAGTTACAACGCTGAGGACGTTTTACATTTGCTTGAGGACAATTCTGAGTTTCCTGATTCAGTTTCAAGTGGAAAGGAGGGAGATGACGTCTACAGCTTACAGTGGACCTAGTTTTCAGCACCGATGAATCAAAATACAGCAGCTCTGACTCCGAAATTAGACGGAAACATATCTGACCATGGTGGTAAGCTCAAATTTTAGGTATTTTTTTATCACAAAAACAGCCTTCTTGTTAGCGTAGCTAGCAAAAGAAAGGTATTAGCTTCACTATGATGTTTTTTATGTGTTATTCTTGAGTAGTCTTTGAACTATACATTTTTTACTGTTGTTGTTGTTTTTTTTGACCACATTCAAATTTTCAAAAATTTCAAATTTCAAAAATTCAAAAATTTCAAATTTTTTTTTATGTACTTAAAGATGTGTGTAGTACATATTAGGTTAGGTTTACAATTCACAACAGCTGAACAACAAATTTTTTGTGCATTGGAGTGTTTTAAGGGTGTGTATTGACGGGAGTAGCCCTGATGATCTGTTCCGACTTGGCGTAGACGTACGGGGGATGGACGTACTTCATGTTGTTACTGCCAGGGTAAGTTGAGTATCATTTATATATGTGTATGTCTTCGAAGGCTGTGTGTGGACAGTGGTAAAATACACCAATAGCAAAAACAACAACATTGTATTGTGTTTAAATTGTTTTTTTTAGAGGAATGTATTCGTACAACCTTCGTGGTGATCTTTACCGACATAGGGTGGGTTGGTACTAGGTCTTTGTATAGTCTTTCAAGTAGAATTTCACTTTGACATTCACATTTGACATGCATTTGTGTATGTAATAGTATGTATATGTAACAAAATTTACGCATAAAACAACGCTATTACTGTGATCGTTGATAAATTCGTGTATTACACTAAAATGTGGTGTTTTCTTTACAATTTTTTTTTGAGTGTCCTTATATATATACAGTGTTGTGCTTTGTAACTGTCATCAAAAAATGTATATGTTCTTCTAGGAAATTCTTGTTGATCTTTTCCAACTTGACGTTTGACGCAGTGATGCTCTTCCTGAGATGACGGTCACCCCTGTGCCCAAGTTTTGTCTTACTTATGGTGAGAAAAAACAGAAAATTTACGATCTATATCATTGTAATGATATATACAGTCTTTCCTCGATTATCCTGACACCTTCGGTCAGTTAATCTAGTGTGGTGTCTGGATACGTGAAATTGTCCAGATACGTGAATAATGATATTCATTATCAAATTAATTATATTCATTAACATTCTTAAAAAAAGTGTGCATAAGATTAGGTTATTGTGTGTGTATAACTAAGTAAAGTAGTTTGTTTGTATGTTAATACTCTCTTTTTGGTGGCTAGTTCCCGCAAAACACTGGTGTTGTGAGGAGTAGCCTCAGGCTGATGCTGTAACTATAGGGAGTACTGTACCAGCTGCCAAGTAGCTGTAGGCACAAATTACATGGTGTGGGTGGGCCATATTTTTCAAGTGGAAGGGGAGGGGAGGGGGGGGGGTTTGTGTCTGGGATAATTGAAGTCTGGATAATCGAGGAAAGACTGTATTTTGCAATAATACTTTTTTTTCAAATGTTTATATTTTTTTAAATTTTTTATGTACAGGTATATACAAATATTGTCAACACTCTTTTTGGTAGCTAAAATGTATGGAATTGTTATGGGCTGTAGAATCACCTAACAGTCTTATCATTTATTTTGTTGGAAAGCTCAAAGCAGGCTCTATAAGGTAAAATTTGTTGGTAAGGGTTTAGATGAGCCTAAAAAACTAAATAAAAATAAAACGGTAATTAATTTGATTAACAATTGTTGCCCGAGGTTGTCAACATGCGGTAAAATAAGTCCGGAAGGAAAGGGTTAAATCATTATGTGTGTAACAATTTGTCTCCAGAACATTACACACAATGTATTAGCATATGAAAATGTATCCAAATATATTGCAGGCAAAAAAATATTAAAAAATAAATCAAGTTTAGAATGCTCTTCTGCATGTTTAAAACATTCATTGTTAAAAACAACCAATACATATTGACACTGTAAATTATTTGACACTCAAATGTAAACATAATGCACTAACCATCTTGTAGACTTGAACCACCACTTATGAAACTGCTATTTGGAAATCTTGAGACATCGACAGTGTGATCATGCTGATATGTGACAGGAAAAGAACTGGGGATTATTGTTGCGCCTAAATATTATTATTACCATTGACTCATGATATCCTTAATTATAAGAAAAAGTACATAGGGTACTGGAATATAGATACACAAGTCAAGCTAGTTCTTTACTCAGCTGTCATCGACATCAACTTTATAACGTTGTATAATGTGATACTAATATTTACAAATGCATCCACACACACATATATATGTATATATATATATATGTATATATATGCTCTTACCAGTAGGTGTGACATTTTCACCTCGACTGCCATAACTGGAGCTTGTACTAGTGGGAGTTGGGCGAGGAACTAGTGACACAAATAATAAATTTGTTATTATAGTGTATATAACAGTAACACCATAGCACTTTCAGCTATTACAGTAGACGTCACAATAACGTGTCGGTCTTCACACCATAGATTGGGTGTACTACTGGGCAACCATTACAACAAAAAAAAACAGCAGAAAAATGGCACACCACATGTCGTACGTAAAATGGGTGTGTCTGTTACCATAGTTACCCATATTTCCACGACGGTCGACCTGTTCCTTAATTCTTCTGCGTATAAAAATAATTAAATATCGCGGTAATTAACAACTTCAAGGCTGGAACATAACAGAGACTTTAGTTACTGTGGTGCAAGAAGCTGAAAGATTCTACAGAATGACGTAACGACAAACAGACACCCAGGTAGTTCTGAGTTCGTTAACTTCGGGCTATTCGTTGAGAAAAAGCGAAGCTTTCAACTCCGTGTAGGTACCAGCTTTTATGGGCAACGCCCCCTAGCGTCACGTCCAGCGGTGTACTTAGCTCAGGCTCGTAAGCGTTACTCCAGGGAAGTTAACAGAGTTAAAAGAAGTGAAGTTTCGCGTTGAAAATATATACAGGTAAGTGTTTCTGACTAGTATTGTTTCTTCTCTTATGAAGACAGCGTTTCCATGTACCATTTTCATTGGTCGAGCTATTTTGATACCTCATTAAAAATAACTAACAGATTTCTTGTTCTTTCGGAAGGAGATTATATTGTAATATCTAGGTAGTGTTTAATACCACTGAGGGTTCGCACATTTGGTGCTTCATTATATCTTGTGATGATCAGCATTTATACTTGTATACATTCGAGGAAAAATAAACAAAAAAAATGGAAATTTTTTTAATATATTTTTCTGATGAAGAAATTATAAGGTGAAAGAAAATTTTGATTAATAAAATTTTTCATGAAATGATCAGAAGATTAGCAAATGCAATTAGAAATTTGTCATAATTGATATTCAATTTGTCTGAATCTACATGTACGTTGTTTTTTGTTTTTCCAAATTCCATGATAATGTAGGAAATAGAAAGGAAATGCCACAAAAAGAAGTGGAGTTCATGGACGGAAGTTTCACCCCGTTACAAGAATGTGGTGATTTAGGCATGCAGTCTACATCAGTAAAAATAGCAGTTATTCTAATAAACATGATTTATTATGGCGGCAATGAATTATGTAGGTTGGAATTGCAGGATAGGATTTGATGCTGATGCTATTACAGATTTGTGTTGCTTATGGTGTTGCTGATTAGAATAGTGTTACTGTGGTGAATGGTATTGTTTTATTTTTATTCTTAGCTAATTCCGCACATACCTTTCGTGCATCATTTAGAATTCAAAGTTGAATCCACATTTTCACCCACACATTTATTCCTTATCGAACTACGCATGCTCAAACCTCAAACCTCACGTTATATTATTCAACATACACAGCTTTTGTCAGTTCTAAGTGTGGTCAGAATATTTGAAAGTGAATTAAACCTTGCTACTGTCATTGGTAGAATTCTGGTGGCAGCGACCTTGGTTGTCTCACCACAGATGGTATTGCTGTTTGTGGTGAAATGCCACCACATAATCAAGAAGAATACCACTTTTCACTTTTGTTTTATTTTTATGATCGAACTATAATTTACTATATAACGCACATCATAACAAATCCTTTACTTTCCCGCCAAGCACTCTAGAACTTGCCCATATATGGACTTGATCATTTATGCACGCATGCTCAACACCCACGCACCTCCTTCGTATATATATACTATTTCATCATTTTTCTAATTCAGTTCTGACTCGGTGTAAGAAAATTCTAAACCTTATCGACAGAACTCTGGTGGCAGTGCCTACCAGTCTCCATACCACCACACTGTTAATAATGAAGTTGCAGCTGTGGATGATGTCTCTGTGGTGAAATGATGCTGTAGTTAGAAGTGTAGTTGGAGAGCTCATGGTGGCAGACTGGGACTGGGTAGGACAAGAGTAGGAGGTCACAGGGGCATGGAGGAAGAGGTGAAAATAAGCAAGTAAAGTGTAATGGTAGCTGGGAGAGGGTGTGGTTGCAGATAAAGTGACACAGAGTTGTGGTAGCAAATGAGAAAGAAATAAAGGTACTACATCGAAGAAAAGAAAATTGGTAAGTAGATCAGATATGGGGGGAGGGGGGGGGGAGGGGAAGGGAGGAGGGAAAGGAGAATGCTTCGACTATTCCTTTAATGTACTCCAGTACAGGACTGCCAGCTAGTACGTAGGTCTTTACCACTAATGGGTTAGTGGTGGCTACACCAGTTATCACACTGTGGTGGCTACACCAGTTATCACACTGAGGCAGCTGACCCCATCCATAACCACAGGAATAACAAGATAAGCATGTCCTTCAATAGCTAAGTTGTGTGAGTAAAATGATTGTTCCATGGAAATAATAACAGTTCTTGAGCTATTGCAAGACCTGCATGACTGACTTTAACCAAACACAGATCAATAGATGAGTATTTCACCCTTAAAGAGGAGCTTTGAGGATACTAATAAGTAGAGATAATTACTTTTAAACTTATTGTGGTTACCAAATTGTCAAAAGCCTGTGTTTCATATGTGTTTTTAATTATAATATATTAATCACTGGTGGTCTCACTAAGACTTAGCTCAAAGTGATAACACACCACCAATTCCTTTACCACCACCACCACTTCATTGCCGATAGAAGTGATGACAGCAATAATGACAACTAATAAAATAACATTATTGTTGTAATTATTTTATGTATTGTCACTATTATTATTATTATTATTATTCTCTATGTTGTTACTGCCAAATAGTAAGGAAACCTTGCTGAATAGTCCATCTCAGTAATATTCTAGCCCGCAAGATAGCAGCGAGAGAAAGCGCATGGATGGCCCTTGTCCTTCAGCAGAGTGTGCAACTG
>WLWD01002183.1_pt1 | contig 51988 bp, 45 predicted proteins | sample 6712731 | NCBI WGS metagenome assembly WLWD01 (sample SAMN12718690, study PRJNA576275) | sponge metagenome | isolation source: marine sponge | host: Mycale hentscheli | place: New Zealand: South Island, Marlborough, Capsize Point | collected 2014-11-01
GGGCCAGTGGTGTGCAAGAGGGCCAGTGGTGCGCAAGAGGGCCAGTGGTGCGCAAGAGGGCCAGTGGTGTGCAAGTGGGCCAGTGGTGTGCAAGTGGGCCAGTGGTGTGCAAGAGGGCCAGTGGTGTGCAAGTGGGCCAGTGGTGTGCAAGAGGGCCAGTGGTGTGCAAGAGGGCCAGTGGTGTGCAAGTGGGCCAGTGGTGTGCAAGAGGGCCAGTGGTGTGCAAGAGGGCCAGTGGTGTGCAAGAGGGCCAGTGGTGTGCAAGAGGGCCAGTGGTGTGCAAGAGGGCCAGTGGTGTGCAAGAGGGCCAGTGGTGTGCAAGAGGGCCAGTGGTGTGCAAGAGGGCCAGTGGTGTGCAAGTGGGCCAGTGGTGTGCAAGTGGGCCAGTGGTGTGCAAGTGGGCCAGTGGTGTGCAAGAGGGCCAGTGGTGTGCAAGTGGGCCAGTGGTGTGCAAGAGGGCCAGTGGTGTGCAAGTGGGCCAGTGGTGTGCAAGTGGGCCAGTGGTGTGCACGTGGGCCAATAGTGTGGGCCTGCTCTTGTGTGTATATATAAATATAAATTTGTTCCTGTATTGATTGTTTTCACATCGCAGAACAATCGGTAGATTTCATATGATACATTTAGAAAGTGGTGATCCTGCAGTGTAGTGCTAACTTCAGTGCATTTATGTTGATAGAGTTCCTTCAGTAGCCACGCCTCCTTCAACATATGCCACACCCACTCTGCTATTCCCACAGCTACTGATGCTGCAGCAGCAGTACATGGTTGGCTGGTCTCCAGGCTCCGCCCTCTGTGTGTTTGTGTGTGCCTCCTATAAGCTGGCAACATGGACAAGAGAACTTCACCCAGAGGACAAAGTTCACAGTGATGGGACATGTGTGTGGGTGTTGAGGGACGGAGGGAGAGAAGTGAGAGCTTTACAGATGATGTCAGTCAGACACACCCTCCATCTGCTCATCCAACACCAGCTGACAGACCAGGCCCGAGTGGTAAGGGGTGGTCAGATATACTTGTGTGTATGTGAGGTTTGTTTCTTGTGTGGTTAGGTCCTTGCCATGCATTTGAATGAAGTGATGCGATGGTTGAAGCAAGATTATAGTTTGGTAAAGGACTGCTCAGTTGCATTAAATGTACCGGATGATTCGCTGAGTCAGGAGTTGGTTCAATTGAAGAATCTCGTGTTGCAATTAGAGAAGGAGCATACGGAACAAGAAGATGGAGACCACACAGATGGACAGGTGGACAAAGATGGCAACCTTAATGAAGATGGAGGTATTGAGGAGGATGGCACTAATGAAGAAGGAAGTATGATAGGGAGGTGTGAAGGAGATGGAAATGAGCTGGGAACTGACAGCAAGGATGAAGAAATGCAAGAAACTGAGTCCAGCAAACACTTAGACACAATGGAGCAAATTGACGGGGAGGCGGAGCAAGTTGACGGGGAGGCGGAGAGAGCAATAGGTCATAGTACTTCTAGTGGTACTGATAACGTGGCTGGTGACGTTCCAGATGAAGTGGGTGTGGTCCATGGAATGGGTGTGGCTCAAGGTGCACGTAATGCATCATCAGCTTTGCACGAAGTCGTCCAGGATGATGCAAGTTTCCCTTCTGGTCCTGCAAGTTTGCGAGTTTGTGCAGAGGAAATAGATCTGGATTGTATGATGGGACCAGAGGAAGAAGATGCAGTTCAAGATGGACCACTACTGCTGCTATCCAGTGAGATCACTGAAGAAACAATAGTGGGTGGGGCTCAGTCTCTGGCTATCCCAGTATCAAGAGCTTCTGAAGAGGGCAGGGCTCACTCTCAGTCCCAAGCTATCCCAGTGGCACGTGCTTCTGTAGAAAATGATTCAGTGAGTGATGGCGCTGGTTCAGTTGGCATGACAACCTCCCTGACCAGCTCGCAGGGAGCAGACACTCTGTCGAGAGAAAACTCCTTCCAAGGCATCTTTACCGTGGGGGACGGTGTGATCTCTTCTATGGAAAGTCAAGGGGGCGTGGATAAAGAAGGTGTGGCTATGAGATCTAGACAGATGTCACTGCAAGCTGCCTCTCTAGAGGAAGATGTGATAGCAGTACCCACCATAACCAGGAGCTCCTCCAACAGCTCCTCTTCTTCTGGGTGAGGCGCTTTGTGTCTTCCTTTTAATCTTTATCGACTTTAACACACTCTATATCACATACATATGTATATACATGCATACATACATACATACATACATACATACACACATACATATGCACACGTGCACAGTAAAACAAAATCCAAGAAGAAGTCTCGTCGTAAGAAGTCGTCTAATTCACAGACTCAACAGCTGACGGGAGGCAAGGAATCTCAGGATGGTGAGAGTGGGTGGAATTATGAGTGGGCAGAGTTGCAGGCTGGAGGAGTGGGTGGAGCTGGAGGAGTGGGTGGAGCTGGAGGAGTGGGTGGATCTAGATGGGTGGGTGAAGTTACAGGGGTGGGTGGAGTTACTGGAGTGGATGGAGTATTATTAGATGCTACATGTATCCTCTGTTATCTTGTGTCTTGAGAGATAACACCATCTGTGCAGTATGTAAGAAATGCTCACCTAATCTAGAAGTGGGAAGAATATTAAATATTGCATTTTTTATGTTCTCTTGGTTTAGTTTCTAAGATTTCCCCTTCATCCACAGCTACTTCGCTCCTCCACATCCCGGAGGAGGAGGATATCCTCCCATTTCCTGACGTTGGCCTGCCCATTACCACTAACAGTTCTCCCTCGGTCAGTGTAACTCCGTCTCCGTACACTTCTCTACCATCAACTCCGCCCCTTCCTCATTCTCCTCCACCTCATCTGATCCCCTCACCACAGGACAGGGATGTAGTACCTCTTCTTGAACACAGAGCTAGTCATAAAGAAGTAGGAGGGACTAGAGAAGAGAAAGCCAAACTTCGCTCTACCTCCATAGATTTGTCTGCCATTGGAGGAGCTCTCTCCAAAGGACAGAAAAAGATGCGTGGTTTTTTCACATCTTTGTCATCTCAGTCATCTTCCTCGTTCCCTCAGATGGAGGCTGTCGATGTGAGCTCTGGTCCATCTCTTACCTCTCAGCCAGTTGTGTACAGGAATGCAGACGCAGACTTGCCACAACTCCACCCTTTCTCCCCGCCTTCATCAGCTGAGGAGGGAGAACTGGCCGAGAATTTATCTCCTCTAGCAAAGGATCGACCTCAGTTCACTAATGGAGGATTCAACAGAGTTCCATCTCCTCCTCTTCCTCAAGTGACATCATTCATTACTGCTACCATGGCTACCAGGTGGTGTTGCTATAGTGATGTGAGAGTAGATGTGATAGAGTATTTGTATGCATGTATAGGGAAGCACTGGATAGCCCCGTTATGCTGTGCTCACCAGCATCATTGACAGCCGAGTTGGAGTCGTGGCTAGCTAAGTTGGATGCTTTTCACACATTCATAATGACCTCTGACCTTCCTGTACCCTCTGCTCTGTCTCCATCTACATATTCGTGTGTTTGCTATTTGACTTCCTTATGTGCAGAGATGGAAATATACAACCACACCCAGTCAACACAAGCCACTCCCACTTCCTTGACCACTCCCACATCCTCGGAAGACACTTCACCCACTTGTGAGACCACACCTACACAGGATATTACACCTTCTTCCTTGGTGTCCTTCATTCAACGCTATGTCAAATATCTTGATCATAAGCGGTTGTTACGGTTACTGTGTCTTAAGGACTGGCCTACACGTAGACAATGCTGGGCGTGTCTGTCAGAAGTGACTCCATTCGAGCAACCAACAACAACTCCTTCTTCACCCGTCAACAAAGAGTGGTCCACTACTTTATTCCAGTATGTCATGTCAGGCAACCATCACAGTTCTAGCTCCTCATCGTCAAGTCCCAGTTCCCTAGTTCAATCCCTTCCCCCCAACCCTCCCCCCCCTCTGGCTCTGGCTCTGGTTCCTCTGGCTCCTCTAGTCCTGCCTCTGGCTCCTCTGGCTCTTCCTCTGGCTCCTCTGGCTCCTCTGGCTCTGCCTTTATCCCATCCTACTTTCTGAACTAATGTTCTATTCCATTGTTATGTTAATTCTGTTCCAGCTATAGAAGGACCAGAGAGAGTAGCAGTTTGCATGACATAGCTGAGAGGTTCCCTGAGGTTCCTCCGTGGCAAGTGGCTCTAGCATGTGACCTGTGGGAGCAGCAGCAATCTACCAATGAGCTCAGGAGAGACTATGTGGGGTATTTGTGGGAGTTGCTAGGCAATGCTGTGTCTGATGTGGCATTGAACATGCTCAGTGAGACATTTGTTGCAGACAGTGAACTACTGATTGTATCGCTCGAAGCTGCCCTCCGAACTGAGGACATAAGCCACGCCCAGCACACGACTGAAGAAGGCGAGCCAAGGTAAAAATCATACAATTAGTTTGTTTTGTTCTTGTACTTTAAAAATTTTTTACAGACAATATACTGCAAGTATTTTCAATAGGCCGTGAAGTCACATGTAATTCATACATGTCATGTCACATGTAGGCCGTGAAGTCACATGTAATTCATACATGTCATGTCACATGTAGGCCGTGAAGTCACATGTAATTCATACATGTCATGTCACATGTAGGCCGTGAAGTCACATGTAATTCATACATGTCATGTCACATGTAGGCCGTGAAGTCACATGTAATTCATACATGTCATGTCACATGTAGGCCGTGAAGTCACATGTAATTCATACATGTCATGTCACATGTAGGCCGTGAAGTCACATGTAATTCATACATGTCATGTCACATGTAGGCCGTGAAGTCACATGTAATTCATACATGTCATGTCACATGTAGGCCGTGAAGTCACATGTAATTCATACATGTCATGTCACATGTAGGCCGTGAAGTCACATGTAATTCATACATGTCATGTCACATGTAGGCCGTGAAGTCACATGTAATTCATACATGTCATGTCACATGTAGGCCGTGAAGTCACATGTAATTCATACATGTCATGTCACATGTAGGCCGTGAATAATTCATACATGTCATGTCACATGTAGGCCGTGGAGTCACATGTAATTCATACATGTCATGTCACATGTAGGCCGTGGAGTCACATGGTGGAATGGGAGAATAGTGATGGACTGGAGTGGCTGGTTGACATGGCAACTCACTTGAACCAAACTACAGACAAACACAAAGCTGCTGAGACTTGCAGACTTGGAGGGTGAGTTCGTGTGTGTCTGTGCATGAGTGTTCGTGTGTGTGTGTGCATATGGTGTTTTATGTGTTTGGTATGTAGCTTACTGTAGCTGTAATTGGTTGTGAACTTAGTAACTAACTGAGAGAAGATTTGGCATTTGTTATTTGAAACCACGCCCCACAACTTTGCTAAATAGTACTTATCAAAGGACATGCTGACAGAGTATCTACAAATACACATTTTCTTGGACTTGGAGAAACGAGTTTTATTACTTTTAATCTCACAGGTATTGGCTGGGGCATGTGAGGCTTTTGGTTGCTATGGGTGACAAAAATGCAGCTCTGAAAACATTGTTAGCTCTCGAAGACTACAAACTTCTGACACGCCCACAGCCATGGGGTACGTGTAGCTCCAGATCAATCAGTCCGTGTGTGTATGCATGTGTCTGTGACAGAATCATTCTTTTTTATGAAGGTTTCTTGTTGGAGTCACTGGAGGATTGGAAGGCAGTGCTGAGTTGTTTGTCTTTATCTCCTAGCCCACTCAACCACTCACCTGGTGTGTGTTCAGATGATGCATCTGCTCCAGACGCTGGTTCTAATTCAGTTGCAGGTATTGGTCAGTCTGATGTCACCTCAGGACCACTTGACGACTCTCCTATTCCAGGAGACGTAATGGCTGAGGCTACTGAAGAAGTTGTCGGTAAAGAAGATAATGGTGACATCTTGTTGAATCAACTTCTCCCCACACTGTTGAAGACACTGGACTCACCAGCTATTAGCTCCATGTTAACTGAACACTCCGGGGTATTTCAAACTGACAAATGGGGGAAAACACAGAAAGATCTTCAAGGGCAGATCCTGGCAGCCGCCTCTATTCATGCGCAGCAAAAGTGAGCAACAAGTTAAAAGATTTCATTCTTTATTGTGTATCTTTATTATTTCCACAACAGAGGAATAGGTCATAGTTTACTGGAGAAAGTCGACCGATATTTGTGGACTAAGCGTAGAAATACAGTCGGCCCTCATCTAAGACTAGCTCTGCAGAGAGAGAGAAGTGTAGACCACGCCAATAGAGACGACCAGCCATTGTCTCCCACTCTTGCTACTCCAGTGGCTGTTCATCCTAGACTAGAGGACATCAACGCCAACTGGGGGACTCGCACCTCCAACAGGAAGGATAGGTGCCCCATGTGTGGCTTAGCTCTCACCCATTCAGTGTCAGACAAGCAACCTGGTCTAGTGGCCTTTCTCTGTGGTAGGTTTACAACTTGATCTGACAATTTCAATGTTTGTTCTCATGGTAACCTTGATGTTGTGTGTTTCATTAGGTCATGCAGTTCATCGAAGCTGTGCCCCTGAGGGCGTGTGTGTGACATGCTTCAATAAACACTTCCCATCGTACATGTTCTCCTCGTGTGATAATCCTACTCCATTCCAACAACTCTCAGACTTGTTGCTTTAATACAATCTACCAATTCATACCTGCACTGTGTGTGTGTGTGGCCTTTTTTATCTGCTTGGTTGATTTTAATATCTCAATTTAACTATGTCATAAGGAAATTGTGTCGGTTGTAATCAGGCTACGCGTACTTGATGCCACAACTATACATAAAAGGTTGTCCCACTGCATGCAGCCTCCTGTTACAAGTGTGTGTGTGTGTGGGGGGGGGGGGGGGGCTTTAGTTGTCTAGCCCCTCCCTCTTGTGCTTCTAACTTGTTTAGTATTACAGCACCACAAGTAAGTAGTTCAAATTGGGGACTAGTAGTAGAACAAAAAAATAATTGCTGGCTTCAGATGGCTCTTAAATAGAGCTTAGAAAAAGGAACGAAGTCTGCCCTGCAAACGATAACCGAAGTGAAAGCGGGTGCAGCTCTATCCCTGGGAGATAGTTGAGTTGAATCTTATTTGCTGTTTATACAGTGCACACATTATCGCGCGTGCGATTCCTATTACAATTAGCTGTGGGTGTGGCTCTGATTGGTGCTAGGTTACCACAAACACTGTGGAGACGGCTCCGGAGGAATGCGACTTTTGCGACCTTAGCTAAGCAGAGCGTTAAGATGACCGGAGTAAGCGCGTTTTGGAATGCTCGTAAGCTGGAACCCTTTATGTATTTATTTGGTTTATCATAAGTACTGTATATTATCTAATTAGCTTTTATCAATACTTCTATAAACCAGTTACAGTCGCAACTACTACTAGGTTGCAGCAATAAAGCATGTTTGCCGAGCTATAACAAATTAGCTAATTATATTTAGTTATTTAATTGTGCAATAGCCAAGAAGAAAAGGGGACGAGAATTTGTGTTTGGAAGCATCACAGAGAGAAAGATGTTTCCTGTACACACTATTCCTACCAGAATGGGCATTGAGCAAGGCATTCGAGGTCAACCCAACAGAGGACCAGGTTGCTACGCCGCTCATCCGGTATGCATTACTGACTATATAACTTTATACTGAGGAAAGAGATGCTATATATTACAGCGCATCCAAGCAAACGATGGCTCTCCAGTATAACTATGTATATGCCTCATACAACATTTATACAATATTTAATTTTGTACAGAGTACCTTATTTTTACAAGATATGGATGATTGTCTAAAGAACAGAAGAGGTTGTGGATTTGGCACAAGGGACTCCAAAAGAATTTTATTTAATATTAAGGTAGTTACTGCAATAGCTATGGTAGAAATATTGATGATTATATATACTTGGGTATTTAGGATGGTCCGGGTCCAGGAGATCATCAACGTTTGGCAGATCCATGTAGACTTGTTCTGAAGAGATCATTTACACTTCCTTTTGGTGCAGCTTCTCCTCGTTTTCAGCCTCAACTACACAACTTAGAGCACTTGGGGTAAGTGACTCGCTCCTTCAATAAATTTTGATTTGTCAATGTATTAATTATTATCAGGTGAACATTTATCCTAGCTCAAGTAATTGATAATTTCAATCATTATCAGTGTATACAAACACTAAGTTCATTACGCTCTGGAATCATAAATGAATGTCCAAACCATTATTTTAAAATGATAAGCCTTGACATGGATATATTTTGGCCCTTCCCTGTCGTTACCACTGGATTCACTCCAGACTGGGATGAATGACTGTGCATGTAGGCATGTTATGACAGGTAATACATTCTGTTATACAGACCTGGGTCCCACGACCATGATGTGCCTCAGTGCAGACATGTTCTTTGCAATGAATCTTTTGGGAGTCAGCGAACTCTGAAAGGTCCAGTTCCTATCAAGTGTAATTTGGGAATTCCCGAGAAGGTTTGTTTATTTGTTTACATCAACATTTGCTTTTCTGTCAACATTTCATGTTTAATGCTCTTCATGTTTAAGAAGTAATTTTATAAAACATAAACATATCTGTCTGTATTAAGATTTCTGTATTTGTACATGTTAAGTGTAAGCAGTGTGGGATAGATCTGGTTGGAGACTACTATGCCAATACATCTGCTACATTGTGTCGTTCCTGCTACTCTCAGCTCACCTCCATTACATCTGGCTTATTATCTGCCACAAACAACACAGCTGTTGTCTTGACCAATCCTGACCAAGCCAAGAAATCAACCAAAGGAACGCATGATACGGTGTCTCCAAACAGCAAGCACAGGGAAGAAGATGAGAAAGACCATCAAGGAGACTGTGAGGAAGATTCAGATGTATGTGAGAAGCACAGCTCAGTTAAAACTCGCATTTCTCTGAAAAACATGAAAAAAATTCGTGACTGTTCTTCTATACACAGACACCAGTTCCCTGGAACACTGCCTAAAACAATTGTAAGTACTCACCAGGAGCTAAAGAGACAAGTTTAATGATATGTCTAGTCCATGCATGACTCCACTAGATTTGCCTAGTATTTGCCCTGACTACAGCTGCTGATGTTTACTAGCATACTAGAGTATTAGGACTATACAGGCATGCCCTGACTACAGCTGCTGATGTTTACTAGCATACTAGAGTATTAGGACTATACAGGCATGCCCTGACTACAGCTGCTGATGTTTACTAGCATACTAGAGTATTAGGACTATACAGGCATGCCCTGACTACAGCTGCTGATGTTTACTAGCATACTAGAGTATTAGGACTATACAGGCATGCCCTGACTACAGCTGCTGATGTTTACTAGCATACTAGAGTATTAGGACTATACGGGCATGCCCTGACTACAGCTGCTGATGTTTACTAGCATACTAGACTATACCATCTCCAAGTATCTAAGGTTGGAAAGTAAATATGAGAGAGTTGGGAAAGTAACAGTTTACTATTAGTAATATCTTACCCTCTGCATGCACGCACGAGAGGGTTGTAGTAGTCATCCTGTCTGTCTGTCTGTCTGTCACACTCTAGATTTTGGAGATTACTGACAATTAACAGTTGATTTAGGTATGAACTTACTCAGGAAGAAGATTTAAGACCCTTTATTGTGCTACTTTTTTTAATTTCGAGCTAATCGTTGAGAAAACGCAAAGCTTTCAACTCCGCGTAGGTACCAGCTTTTATGGGCAACGCCCCCTAGCGTCACGTGAGCAAATAATTTCTTGCAGCCAACGGTGTAGTTTGCTTTATGCACGTTGAAAATGTATACCGGTGAGTGTTTCTGGCTAGTTTAGCCTTTTCTCTTATGAAGACAGCGTTTGCATTCCATGTACCATTTTCATTGGTCCAGCTATTTTGATGCCTCATTAAAATAGCTAACAGATTGATTGTTCTTTTGGAAGGAGATTACAATATTGTAATAGCTAGGTAGTGTTCAATAGCGCTAAGGGTTCGCACCTTTGGTGCTTCATTATTTTAGCTGTAATAGCTAAATACTCTCTAGCCAGTGTAGTTTTTCTCAAATAGCACCATACCAGATTATGTCAGCAGATGACTATACTTTACTGTCAGTCTACACAGCATGTGTAGCATTAATATGGCACCACCAACCAACCTCCAGCATGCATGCACATGAGACATAGCTACATATCATTCTAACACAGAAATGGCTGCTAATTTTCCCCCTCAATACCAATTTTGAGGTTTAAAAAGATCAAAGCACTGAGCGCAGCACCAGTGATGTTTAACTTTTTATTTTGCATGAATGAAAATTGTTATATTTCACAACCAACAAAACCTCAATTACCCATTTTTTAATTCGTATTGTAGATCATGAGTGATGCTGATCAGAAGAAGAGAGCCAGAAGAGAAGCCTACCTTCAACTTTATTTCAAATGACATTGATATCTCTAACATAAAAACACAGGTCCAAAACAAACTAGTACACAGTACATTCTAAACAGGTACTCAACAATTCCTTCAGATGAATGTGTAACCTTTCATTGTACTGGTCAAAGATGGTCTGAGAAATTGGGCAACTTGTATATTTATCAGACCTATCAGCACAATCATCATATAAAGCTCCACTGAAGTTAGCCAAGAAGAGGGTTTGGCAAGTATACTTAATGACAGACCAGCAAATCTAGGACATGCCAGCTATAAATCGTCACGAAATTCGTTCAATAGCAACAGGTAAGGTCGAGTATCAGCATGTGGGTAAGAATCGTCAAGGCACCTGATAAACCTAGAAGAGCGTAGTGGAAAGAATGTTCCTTACCCTCTTGCTGAGTTCACTGAGGCGGACTCCAGGTAGGCAGTGGGGTGGCAAGCATAGGAGACCTGTCAAAGTCACTAAAACGAGGAAAAATACAATTGCTAAAAGAGAAAAACATGCTGAAGAGGTATACTCTGGCTCTCTGTGAGGTTATGTTAGATCCTAATGATGTTTTTCTGTTCTGTACTTGAAACTGTAGATGACTAGAATTTTATCCACGCCTTATTTGACTCTTGAGGAAGAAAAATGCCATGCGACTGCAAGAAAGGCAGTAGACAGAGAGCAACTTAGACTGAAATGGAAGCTGCAGAAGTCCATGAAAATCAAGCCAGCGTTCACTGAAATACAGTCACTTAAACATACTCAATGAAGTAGCAGATCAAGTCTGTACATCAAGCCCTCAACCTGAACTAGCACCCCCAACTGGTCAGCATCCTTATGCAGAGTTAAATTGTTTGTTAAGTGGAAGTGATACTGTTTGTTATTACAGAGTGATATCTGAATGAATAAACAAGTATTGTTATTTCTCTAAAGGAGCATAGTTCAATAGTTTCTCTATCAAATCCACATGAGACAGCAGCATTCTCCTGCAACAGTATCTCTTCAACCCTAATGCATCCAGTGCATCACTATACATACACATATACATAGAACATCAATAAAGAACACTTCACTAATGCATCCAGTGCATCACTATACATACATACAACATCGATAAAGAACATGTCACTAAAACAGGTAGTTGATATAATGCATCCAGAGCAGTTTATCAAGTGAGAAGCTCCATACCACAGTCTTAGTATGCTTGTGTAGATGACAATGCTTGTTGTTGCTGCTAGGAATTGCACCTTCATAGAGTTGTCTAATTAATGTGCACTAAATGCCAAGACCCTGAGAAAAACCAACCTACACACAGTCAAGTTGGGAGGACTAAAGTAACAAATGATACAGTTATAAATGGTTGGAAAGCTGCTGGCAAAAAAAACAACACCTTAATAAATTGTGCATGCATGTACTATATGTTTGGTGCCGTCTAGAGCTGCCAGACAACATAAGGAATTAAATTTCAGTACACCAGATACCCTCTCCACATGTAGAAGATAGGCGTCTTATGTGCATCGACTAGATTAAAGGAGAGCCAATCCTTCTATTGCTACAGAATGAAGTGGCTCGAGACATGCGTTCCCTTACCCTTCCGTGTACTCTGCCTGAAGATAATCCAAATATGACTGCCATTTATTGCCTATAACTTTACCGCATGTGAAGCATCTGATGGGGATGATCATTATTCTACACCCGACCCTACAGTACAAGGAGGGAAAAAAAGAACACCGCGGATAACGAAAACCCGTTTACTCCTATGTGGGCGTGGCGGACTCCAATTTACCACGCCTTTTCCTGACGGCAACGAACTACTCCTCCCCCCGCCCATGAAAAATAAAAAGAGCCCAGAAACCGGAAATAAGTCAGTTTGCAGTGAAATAAGTCCGAATCCATCGTTTATTATAGCAGGAGGGAGGAGTGTCTGCGGTCAATTTCTAAACGAGTACTTTTAGGTGAGAATGTCCGTTAAAATGTAATAGTATACTTTGACGCTGTAACTCTTTATTGCACAGAGTTGAGATGGCTGCGTACAACAAGTGCTTGCAAATTACTTTCATTTTAGTGCAGCTTGGCTTCATCGTAAGTGGCTGATGTACTGCAAGCGGTAGCTGGATGGGTAGCTATACTAAAGAGTCTTGGAGAGGTAGCGAGGGGTCTAGCGAGTTAGGCCTGCTTCTAGGGTGGGAAGACTTGTTAGGTTGACTGTAGCTTAGCAACCACTGCCAAGTGTGATATGGTGTGGGAAATTATTAAAGTGTCTATCAGAAAGTGAAAACTTGACTTGTGAAAGTCATGAAAGAGATGATATAACATCAGGAATTGGACAGGGTTCAAGGTTTGTTAGTATGGTAACTATTGCACCATTTTACTCAGCTACATACAGGCGGAATAGATTCATGTAAATGATAGCACTTGCTCTTGCAACAGCTTTTACACACATGACTTAATAAATACAGGTTCATTGGTGCACACACACACATACATACACAAGCACAAATTGGCGTGTTTAGTATATCATGAGTGTAGTGTTAGTTGTCTTGATTTACATTTTATGTGATTAGAGGAATTAGATCAGGGTCATATGAGGTCCTTCACCATCCTATACACACGTAGGCCTCCCACTTTTAGTAGGTGTGGCAATGATCACTAATGGGTTTTTGAAGGTGGAGTTTATGTGTTAGTTCTATCAAAGACAACAAGCTAGTCTAACTCATTACTCCATCTTACATGATGGAGCAGTGTTGGCTGCTAGTCAACTATTCTCATGTAATATTAAATAGCAACTTTGATCATGGGACATTCTCTCTTGATTAATAACGAGGAGGGGCAGGGAGCAGGAGGGAGGATTGCTACTCACTGCAATGCATGACAGGAGATCTTAGCTAGGCATTACAGTGGTAATTCATTTAGCAAGTCTTGCCACATTCCACTCAGTGAGCACACACCAATGCAAATGTAATAAATTTTCTTGCTGCCGCTAGGCGGTCACGTGCACCTGGCAGAGCCAGGATGCCTGTGCACTGAGCAGGCACGCACACACACACATGCACACGCACAAGTGTCAGCCAGCCAGTAGAACCACATCACTTTGCTTGGAAGAAGTGCTAGCTCAGAGTTAGCCATTAGGAGTGAGTAGCTGATGTGTGCTTGAGGAAAGAGAAAACAGTTTCTGAAGAGAATTCATGACCCACTCAATTTACACAGCCAGTAAAACTCAGCATAGTGATAATAGGACTTGCATGATGACATCACACGTATATCCAGCCACACCCACTTATGGTATCACTGACATACCTAGGTACCACCCCTCAAACTTTTACTGTACAAGCTAGAGCTGTGGTTAGAGCAGAGTAGTTCCCAGATAAACCAGCCACTTCATATGCTAGCCATCCCCATCCAGGTCACTTCCAGGAACAACCACAACAGCAAGTTCACTATCTCCAAGCAGCAACAACTCTTGGCATTTGAGAAGAACCAACAACAGCACCACCTGTCAATGAATTCTAAGAAGAATTATCTAGCAGCAAATTTCATCTCCCATTTTTCTACAACACAGCCAGGAACCCCTGGCCATAATTTTTGTATGAGCTGTTGGAAATTTCATAATCGATCTATTTCTGTGATTTGGTAGCTCTGCTGCATGCTATGAATCTGCACTGCAACAAGAAATAGAACCAGTGGTAGGATAAACCAATACATTTTCTATGGTATAGGTAGGTCAGTGATACCATAAGTGGGCGTGGCCAGATTTACGTGATGTCATCATGCAAGTCCTCTATTATTGAACTAATTTGAAGAGATTCATCTGTACATTTACTACTAACTTAGTTTGTTCAAGTTATTTGAAGGAGTGAGCCTCTTGCTACAGTGGTCCATGCACGACCATTCCTTGGCGAGTGTGCATTGCTGGCTTCTAGAGAGTTCATATGTACCACCTAGCTTATGTTTAAGTGGAACATAATTTATAATGATTGAAGCAATTTCTAAGATCCATCTGTAGAATTGCTATATTTTTTTCACATTAAATGAATGCCTTGAGGATGCTTGTATTGATAGTGGACTTAGTGGACCTCGTCTCTGACATGTGTAAGCAGAGTTCCAATTATTAGATTCCTAATAAGATGCTACATGAACAGTTTTATCCAATGTCCAAAGTTTGTCCCTATTTATAGAAAGGGAACTCGCAACTATACCTTAGTCACTACCGTACACACACACACACACACATAGACACAAGTTGTGTGTGTTTGTGTGTGATGGAGTTGTTACACTGGAATTATAAGTGGGCGGAGTTTATTTTCACACTATTGTCCATCACTATAATGCATGAACTACGATGTATTCAGTTTATATCACTCAATCAATGGCTACAATACAGTTTATATCACTGGTTATAGTAGGGCTGCACTCTGTCTGATTTAGTGTCTGTCTGAAGCAACTTGTAGTTAGTGAATCCTTACAGAATTACTTAGCACACCATAAGAACTTCATTACACACACACACAGACACAAACACACATGTGCACACACACACACACACACACACACTGTATTCAATTGAGCTGATAGCACCTTCTGTCAAAGTGTTGGGTGTGGTTGGAAGTGTTTCCATGGTAATGATTGTTAATCTCTTACGTTGCAGGTCCTAGGTGCTGTCTTGATAGGAGTTGGAGTATGGCTAGAGATAGAGGAACGAGACTTTGTGGCGGCCATTGAATCCCGAACATTCCTGTATGGTCCTTACTTGATAGTCGCTGCGGGCTGTGCCATTGTGCTGGTAGCTGTCATAGGGATGGTGGGGGCACTCTGTGATCATAAGATCAACAGATTCCTTCTTTACTTGGTCAGTTAGTTCACACCTTTACCTCTCGCTGCAAGCACTTAATCTCTCTCTCTCTGTGTGTGTTTGCAGTATATCATCCTGGTGCTGGTAGTGTTTGTAGCTCAGTTAGTAGGTGGTGTTCTAGCCTTTGTGTATCGAGAACAGCTTCCTGGAGTGGTGACAAATGGACTCACTTCTACTCTGAGTAACTATGGTGGATTTTCAACCAGTGACATGGCCATCACCAAGTCTTGGGACTTCGTGCAGACTACGGTCAGTCATCATCTCAGCCAGTATTATGTAACATGGTCTTCAAGTTTGCCTTATCATTCTGTCCCTCCTCTGTGGTCACATGACCTGTAGGCTGACTGCTGTGGCATTACTAATGTCACGGATTGGCTCAATGCTAATATTTCATTTGAAGGAGGTGTGATGTTCCCTGCCTCTTGCTGCATCAGCACAGTTCCAACTTGTAACAACAACACTGTCATAAGTGACATTCGTGTCAACGGTTGTCAGACTGCTGTAGTCAACTTCCTCAGTGACCAGTTGGTTGTCGTGGCTGCTGTTGGCATCGCCTTTATCATTGGAGAGGTAAGGGCATGGTTTGAGGGTGTGGCACGTAAATACAATATCATAGCTCCAAGTTGGTGTAACAAGAACTGAAAGAATATATGCCAACTGACTCTTTAACATCAGAGGAAAGAAGGAATGCAATGGAATGATTATTTGAAGTTGAGAGGTTGCTTGGAGCACTAGCTGTAGACAGGAGGCACTAGCTGTAGACAGGAGGCACTAGCTGTAGGCAGGAGGCACTAGCTGTAGGCAGGAGGCACTAGCTGTAGGCAGGAGGCACTGGCTGTAGGCAGGAGGCACTAGCTGTAGGCAGGAGGCACTAGCTGTAGGCAGGAGGCACTAGCTGTAGGCAGGAGGCACTAGCTGTAGGCAGGAGGTAGGCAGGAGGCACTAGCTGTAGGCAGGAGGCACTAGCTGTAGGCAGGAGGCACTAGCTGTAGGCAGGAGGCACTAGCTGTAGGCAGGAGGCACTAGCTGTAGGCAGGAGGCACTAGCTGTAGGCAGGAGGCACTAGCTGTAGGCAGGAGGCACTAGCTGTAGGCAGGAGGCACCTGTCTACAGCTAGTGCCTCCTGTCTACAGCTAGGGCAGGAGGCTGCTCAAGAACCACAAAATACACTCTTTCTTTTGATGACTCTACTACTAATATACACTGTGTAGATTTCATATTTGGAATACTTCATACACTAGTGTTGTGCTGAGTGCAAATAGTGAGCGAGCCATTATTAAAAAGATAGAAAAGGTTTAAATTTTATCTAAAGTTTATTATGAGTAATTAAAATGTCATTGTGGGTAGGATGATGTGTGCTGCCGGGATGGTTCACAGCACAAACAGAACCCCAGCAACGTACAGGCGCTGCCCACCAGAATTCCCTCTCTATTGACTTTTAGGGTTTTAAACCTAATCGTAGATTTGAGAACTGATGAGACGCATGTGTGACTGGCTTTATATAGGCTGATGCCACGCATGTGTGACTGGCTTTATATAGGCCGATGCCACACATGCGCACATACAATATGAAATACTGGTCAACCGGAAATCCGGGGCACAACTCACAGAATAATTATATTTACAACTATGCATCCACACATGCTTATAAATCAAATAACACAATGACACATAAAGGTTCGTATTGTTCTGAATTCCGTGTGGCCACACCCACAGTCATTTTGAAGAGTTTTTATTTCAAGAAGAGCAAGTAGTCATGGACAATAAATTTAGCTGTTCCAAATTAGTCTGTAATCCCCCAGTGATGGTATCTCCTGTACTATAATCACTTGAAACACAAGCATCTCTGACGAGCTCTCAGCTCAGACTTAAAAAATGTATGTATCTGGAAAGTCTTCACTGTGATAGCAACTGAACCACTCACCACAACTTTGTATTAAACTCCTCTACATTCCTGGTAAGCATTAGCCTGAAGATACAATAGTCAGCCAGTCACGCTGCATCTCTCTGACCACACCTCCCTGGTAAAGTACCACATCTCCTTGTAGAGTACTGCTCCTAGTAAAGTAACACATCTGGTAAAGTATCACATCTACTACACCTACCACACCTTGTAAAGTACCACACCTCCTTATAGAGTACTGCTCCTGGTAAAGTATCACATCTGGTAAAGTATTAAATCAGATATATTGAGCCCTCCCTCATTGTTTAGTGTTTCTAATTGTTTACGCGGCACCGTTGTTTTTTTTTACTCATTGTTTGGTGTTTACACCTCATTGTTGTTTCTAATTGTTTACACAACAGCTCACTGCTTAACTTGTTTACTCATTGTTTGGTGTTTCTAGATTGTTGTTGTGTTGATTGCCTTTTGTCTCGTTTGCTGTACGGAATTTGACAACGGAAGAAACAACTGAAGAAACAACTGCTCAGACAAATCTTTACTACATTCACTAATTAATATTTAATTTTCTAGTTTTACTCATGTAATTCATATATCATGTAATTCATATATCTATATACATGTGCTATTAAATATATTATACTATACATACTGGGCTATCTCTAATGTGGAGGAACATAGGGAGCACAGATAAACCAAGGCCAGAGAGCCGACGTGTCGAGTGAGACCAGACATGCACATTAGCTGTCTTTGCTATGTATTCACATCAGATTATCAATTGAGGAGTTTATCACTGAATGATATTTATTGCATTGAAAATTACACCAAAAAAGATGTTACAAAAAGGGCACAATAATCTAATTAAAAATATACAAAAATAAATCTGTACATCATCACACTATAGTCGCTCTAAGACCACACCCCCACCAGTTATGAACATAACGTGCATCAAGTCTGTGTGTGCAAGTGGAGATATAACTATTTTATTCCGAAGTTTAATTCATCAGTGTTGCTTCTCTGGATGATACAGAAGCAGATGGTGAGAGCTATTCCCAGAGCAATACCAATGATCTGGAGAGATAACAACAACAACAACAACACCCATCACTGCCTGCACGTTGACTTCTCTAGCTAGACTCTGGAGATCACATGATCACAACGTGAATTCAGGCAACCCCAGCAACCCAACCAGTAACCCCACCCCATCCCGAGCAACCTCACCCCTTCCCCCAGCAACCCCACCCTTCCCCCAGCAACCTCACCCCATCTCCAGCAACCTCACCCCATCTCCAGCAACCTCACCCCATCTCCAGCAACCACACCCCTTCCCCAGCAGCCCCACCCCTCTCCTGTTCCAATGATTTCATCTCACCTCAAACAAGCCAAAGGCAATCCCGACTCCGCCCACAATGTAGAGGTTGTCCTCAATGAAGGCATTTAGAGACTTATCACAGCTGGTGTTATAAATCATCTGCAGAGTGTCCGGGACAGAGAAACATGTGGAAGAACTGCACAAATGTACACACAGCACAAACACAAACACACACAAACATATCATAAATGTTGTAAAGTACATGCATGACTGCACCAAGCGGTTCAAGTAAAATAAATTATGTCGGCAAGTGGGCAGAACAAGCAATATAATATTATTGGACAATGAACAGTTAGTAGTAAGATAGAGTTGAACGAGTTGTTACAGACTCTACTAACACACGTGCAGTCACTGATTCTACTAACACACGCGCAGTCACTGATTCTACTAACACACGCGCAGTCACTGATTCTACTAACACACGCGCAGCCACTGATTCTACTAACACACGCGCAGCCACTGATTCTACTAACACACGCGCAGCCACTGATTCTACTAACACACGCGCAGCCACTGATTCTACTAACACACGCGCAGCCACTGATTCTACTAACACACGCGCAGCCACTGATTCTACTAACACACGCGCAGCCACTGATTCTACTAACACACGCGCAGTCACTGATTCTACTAACACACGCGCAGCCACTGATTCTACTAACACACGCGCAGCCACTGATTCTACTAACACACGCGCAGCCACTGATTCTACTAACACACGCGCAGATCTACTGATTCTACTAACACACGCGCAGTCACAAGTCTACGCATGTTACGTTAAGCCTGTCATGAGTTAGTGACTACATCTGCTAAGAGTAAACACACACAAGAATGTATAGTTTAAGTTGCTATGGTTACCTACATCATAGAACAGTTGCAAGAGTCAGGGTAGTAGCCTTCACTGTTGTTGAAGAAGGTGGTCACATTCCAGTCCATGAAAGATGTGTAGCCACAGCAATCAAACTACACATACACACACAAACTCTAATCACATGACAGCTACTGAATACAATAACGTAAGAAATACGAAGTACATGGAGTTCATCACTGGGTCATTCTACAACCCCATCAACATGTATGTATGTGCGTGTGTATGTATGTATGTATGTGCACGCATGTGTATGTATCTATGTATGTATGTATGTATGTAATGTATGTATATATGTATGTGTGTAGCCTCCAGTTTCGCCAAATCTTCTGTCACTCCTGTAAAATACCACATTATCTAATGAAGTTCTCTTAGACTAAACACATTCTTCTACTGATCCTGTCATTCTTGGTTGAAAATAATTACAGCAGTATTTCACGCTGTTAATACAGCAAAAATATGTTATATTTAAATTGAAGCTGACATTTCAACCACTAGATTCCTGGACTGTCTACACAATGTGTAGCTTGAGACATTCCTTATACAAACAGCTTACTACCACTCTAGTACAACTTAACGACGACGATGACTACTACTACTACTATTACTACATAGAATATGCACACATGTACACATACATACCTACACACAGACACATTGGAGTAGTAATCATTGGGTAAGAGGTCATCACAGATAGATCTTCCATTACTTACTCTGTTTTGAACAAAGTCCAGTACAGAATTGACGTCTCTCTGGAAGTCCTCCGCCTCAGGATCGCGATACTCGTTGATGGCATCGCGAGAGCGCTGCTCTGTTACGTTCAGGAGGTTGCTCCGATACACAAACCCTAGGATGCCTGCCACTATCTCCAAGATCACGATGACAAACAGGAGGACCAAATACTATACACACATCAAGAGAGAAACATGACGCAAATAAAGGTGTGGTCAACATGAAATGGGTGTGGTCTACACTAGTCCTCACGCACCACAATCAGTAGCACGGGCCACATTCCAATAGCTCCTAAGATTCCTATGAAGGATATAATGGCAGTGATGATGCCGGCTATAAGGATGAGAGCTCCTCCCGACGCAATCTGATTGCCAGTAAAGAATGACAAATCATTGCTGGTCGCCAACAGATAGATAGCAAGACCAACCAATGCCAAGCCAATCACCTAGACGATCACACCAACATACGCATGCAAATACATACACACGCTCTAATAAAGATCAAGTAATTGTTCAAACCTAGCCCGGCTGTTTCTGCTGTGAGGCTAAATATATTATTATAGAGCGAGCGAGACACTATTAGAGGTGGACAATTGAAAATTGAGTATACGTTCGATGTATATATATATGTATGTATGTATGTATAGACTGTATGTATGTATGTATGTATGTATCTTATATGAGGGTTAACGAGTAGGCGTTAACCCAGGTTAATAGGGACCGTACGGTAAGGGGTGGGCAGCCCTTGGAGAAGAGAGGGCCCACAGCGGGAGGCGTGGCCTAGCAGACTACCGCCGCGTGGTGAGCAGAAGGAAAGAACTGAGAACGATTGTGCCGTTATCCCGCCTCACCCTCCCTCGTTGAGAAGTAGCTAGCTATTCCTTTCCAGTCTGACACAGGCATTCTCTCAAGAGGTGTCAATCTGTGACGTGCCTAGCTAAGTGGGCGGTGTCCACCTCACCCAAGCGCAGGAACTAACGGATGACCTCATCCTCATCGGCAGGGTGGGGCATCCGGCAAGGGTGTGTGGCCTCAGCGGTCCAGCTGGACAAGCTCACTGGCTAGGCACACCCTCCAAGCATAATCTGAGGTCAACCTATTAAACTGTATTTGTTTGTTAAAATTAATGGTCAACTGCTAAATACTGTTTAGCATGTGCTATTATACTGTTTAGCATGTGCTATTATACTGTTTAGCATGTACTATTATACTGTTTAGCATGTACTATTATACTGTTTAGCATGTGCTATTATACTGTTTAGCATGTACTATTATACTGTTTAGCATGTACTATTATACTGTTTAGCATGTACTATTATACTGTTTAGCATGTACTATTATACTGTTTAGCATGTACTATTATACTGTTTAGCATGTACTATTATACTGTTTAGCATGTACTATTATACTGTTTAGCATGTAAGTAACAATACTGTAGTTTTGTTACCTAACTAGGCAGGCTTGCTCAATATTTGTGCTCAAGCACATTAGTGAGATATGCAGTTTCAGTCAATAAGAATGTAATTAGTCATTATTTGATAACTCTAAAAATGATATCATGTAGGCATATGGCTGCAGTTTGATTGCCATGGCAACCTGATGGAAGCCGTGATCATCAAGACCACAAGAGTCTCTATTAATAAAACAGACCAGAGTTCTAAATATACTCCTAAAGTCCACTCAGCCCTGTGTGCGTTTGTGCGTGAGTTTGTTTGTGCTAAAGAATGAATCGGTATTGTAGAAATAGGAACTTCACAACAAAAACCTTTCAAAACACCAAAACAAACACTGCAGACGAGAAAGAAACACACACACACTAGAGGCTTGAGCACACACACACACATATACCCCATCAGTCTTATGAGTGGGAGGAGTCTGAGAGTGGGACGTTGGTGGAGTGACACACCTCCTAAGGCCAACATTACACCAAAGAGAAATTAAACCAGCAGACTTTGTACATACTTCATATGAAATCAACAGACAGACACACCCACACACCACACCCACAATAGTGGCATAGTCATGCAGCAACACACTGTGGAGAGATACGTAAACAGAAGTAAAGTGTTCACTTGTCACTTGTCTGTCTGTGTGTGTCTGTTGTGTGTGTGTGTGTGTGTCTGTCTGCGTGTGTGTGTCTGCCTGCCTGTCTGTGTCTATCTGTCTGTGTGTGTCTGTCTGCCTGTCTGTGTCTGTCTGTCTGTCTGCGTGTGTGTGTCTGCCTGCCTGTCTGTGTCTATCTGTCTGTCTGTCTGTCTGTGTCTGTCTGTCTGTGTGTGTGTGTGTCTGTTTGTGTGTGTGTGTCTGTCTGTCTGTGTGCGTCTGTCTGTCTGTGTCTGTCTGTCTGTCTGTGTGCGTCTGTCTGTCTGTGTGCGTCTGTCTGCCTGTCTGTCTGTCTGTCTGTGTGCGTCTGTCTGTCTGTCTGTGTGTGTCTGTCTGTGTGTGTGTGTCTGTCTGTCTGTCTGTGTGTGTCTGTCTGTGTGTGTGTGTCTGTCTGTCTGTGTGTGTGTCTGTCTGTAAATGTACATGAATATTATTTTATCGAACCCATTAGAAACTTAATAGTCAGAGAAACAGACCAATAGCTCATAACTTGCTCATGTCATTGAAGACTACCAGATGTAATAGACAATGTCAGGATTCTCACCAAGTATAGGTACAGTACTGGTCCCTATCCCAGTATAGGTACAGTACTGGTCCCTATCCCAGTGTAGATACAGTACTGGTCCCTATCCCAGTGTAGGTACAGTCCTGGTCCCTATCCCAGTATAGGTACAGTACTGGTCCCTATCCCAGTGTAGATACAGTACTGGTCCCTATCCCAGTATAGGTACAGTACTGGTCCCTATCCCAGTGTAGATACAGTACTGGTCCCTATCCAATAGTGTAGATACAGTACTGGTCCCTATCCCAGTGTAGGTACAGTACTGGTCCCTATCCCAGTATAGGTACAGTACTGGTCCCTATCCCAGTGTAGATATAGTACTGGTCCCTATCCAACAGTGTAGATACAGTACTGGTCCCTATCCCAGTGTAGGTACAGTACTGGTTCCTATCCCAGTGTAGATATAGTACTGGTCCCTATCCCAGTGTAGATACAGTACTGGTCCCTATCCAGTGTAGGTACAGTACTGGTCCCTATCCCAGTGTAGATACAGTACTGGTCCCTATCCCAGTGTAGATACAGTACTGATCCCTATCCCAGTATAGGTACAGTACTGGTCCCTATCCCAGTGTAGGTACAGTACTAATCCCTATCCCAGCCTGGTCCCATGCCCCAATGTAAAGTATGTATTACATAGACTGTGGACAGCTTATTAATTTGGTAAAGACTGACTTATAGAATGAGATTATACTCTAACATCAGAAATCCATCACAACATGGGCACACACATATTATGCAGTGTGTCCATGTATGTATGTATGTGTGTGCGTCGGGACAAACTGCATGAGGAATTTGAGACAATTGAATCAGTTATTCATTGAATACAGTAGATAAGGTAGTGAAGCCGTACTTGGGATTAAGTACTTAAGTAACAATTGCTATATCAGCAATTCAACCCATTAGAACTCATAACTATCAATAATGCATACCAAGGACTTCAGGGTGTACCAGGGAGTCCCAGGTGTACCAGGTGTGCCAGGGAGTCCCAGGTGTACCAGGGAGTCCCAGGTGTGCCAGGGAGTCCCAGGTGTGCCAGGGAGTCCCAGGTGTACCAGAGAGTCCCAGGTGTACCAGGGAGTCCCAGGTGTGCCAGGGAGTCCCAGGTGTACCAGAGAGTCCCAGGTGTACCAGAGAGTCCCAGGTGTGCCAGGGAGTCCCAGGGTGTACCAGGGAGTCCCAGGTGTGCCAGGGAGTCCCAGGTGTACCAGGGAGTCCCAGGTGTACCAGGGAGTCCCAGGTGTGCCAGGGAGTCCCAGGTGTACCAGAGAGTCCCAGGTGTGCCAGGGAGTCCCAGGTGTGCCAGGGAGTCCCAGGTGTACCAGGGAGTCCCAGGTGTACCAGAGAGTCCCAGGTGTGCCAGAGAGTCCCAGGTGTGCCAGGGAGTCCCGGTTTGCCATGGAGTCCAGGTGTACCAGAGAGTCCCCATATTGCTACCAGAGAGTCCCAGGGTTACCAGGGAGTCCAGGTGTACCAGAGAGTCCCAGGTGTGCCAGGGAGTCCCAGGTATGCCAGGGAGTCCCAGGTGTACCAGAGAGTCCCAGGTGTGCCAGGGAGTCCCAGGTGTGCCAGGGAGTCCCAGGTGTGCCAGGGAGTCCCAGGTGTACCAGGGAGTCCCAGGTGTACCAGAGAGTCCCAGGTGTGCCAGGGAGTCCCAGGTGTACCAGAGAGTCCCAGGTGTGCCAGGGAGTCCCAGGTGTGTCCCTAACACCCTCTCACTCATGCCAGATGTATGTACGTGAGGACTTGGGGTTATTTATCTTTCAGCATATGGCACATTTCATAACACTCAGTGTTGGGTCACACCTTCTGTTTATTTACACTCCTAACTGTTTGATTATTTATATCTTCAGCATTTGATACCAAACCTTCAATTGTTAACCACACCCCTAACTCTACACCCACTGGCAGCCAGCTCTAACTAGCCAGGTCCCTACAGCTGTCTTGCTTGAAGTCAATTAGCACCCACACAAGTTTCAGAGAGCACTAAACCCACCCAATAGGAGGTGGACTATACTCAGAAAGTTTCTCTAATTACAGCTACACTTGGAAACTCTGCTCACATATGAAAACCTAGTATACTAAATGAAACCTAGTTTACATAGTAAAAGTAGAGGAAACCTTAAACTAAAGTTGGGAACATAGTGTCTGTATGTGGAACCCAAAATGTGAGACTAAAATCATCAATAATAAGAGAACTGAGAATCTAGCTGGAGCTCTTGAAACCTAGTATGGGTACTGGGAACCTAGTCAGTGTACCTAGTATAGGTAATATAGGTATGGTACTATTAGTTGAGAACTCAATATTGGTACTGAAAACCTAGTATTGGTACTGAAAACCTAGTATTGGTACTGAAAACTTAGTATTGGTACTGAAAACCTAGTATTGGTACTGAAAACCTAGTATTGGTACTGAAAACCTAGTATTGGTACTGAAAACCTAGTATTGGTACAGGAAATCTGTATGAGTAATAGCACGGGTAACCGTGCTATCACTCGCTAATAGTAGGCCAGCTTAAAACAAAAAGCCAAACAAAAAACATTTGTACTTGTAGCTACACTGTATTATTCACGTTACTATCTCCTTTCAGGATTAGCTTCCTCTGGAACTTCGTTTTCAACCTACGGCTCCTCCTAATCTGTTGAAAAACATTCCGTCTAATACGGGTAGAGCTTCTGTGGTAAAGAATGACATTGTCTCCAGCTAGAAACTACTCAAACTGTACATGTCCAAGGTTAATGCTGCACGTGTGTGCACTTACCCGTACTATTTCACTTAGCTACCGTACTATTTCACTTAGTTTCCACTTAGTTACGGTGCTATTTCAATTAGTTACGCGCTATTTTGCTTTCCCAGTGCGACTTCAATTGAACAGCTATTTTCCCCATACATTTTTAAATGGGCAATTTACGCGCCGTAATTAGTATGTATACTAGGACCTTGGAGTTGGTACTGGGGAACCTGGTATTGGTACTGGGATATCCGCAGTACTGATAGTGGGAATAATGTTGGTGGCATAACTCCAAATGTAACGGAGATAAACCACAGCAATTATACCAAGTGAGTGAGAGAGTGAATGAGAGAGTGAGAGAGTGAGTGAGTACTTGTAAGACAATAGAATCAAATACAACACTACGACCATAGTCATGCTACTCCATAAAGTGCACACCTCAGGAACAATCAAGTGCCGATGCAAAATGAAATTGCAAACACATCAGAAGAAGCCTCCATTTATAACTGTGTTGTGTATACAGAAAGTTCCATTCTAACGCGCACACACACACACACACAATACATCAACAGATCCTCTCTCTCCTAATGGAGCCTGATGGAATTGTCAAACCACACACTGAGCTAAATGGATTCAACTCAAACTGTCATCAGGTGACCCTACAGCTATAATGACCAGAAGAACCTCTCTCTATTACCCCCCCCCATCCTCCACGAAGGTCACGACCTCACTGCTCTCTTACAACATTGCACTGCTTGCATGAATAAAGAACTGCCATTTAGTGAGCTCTACACCATGTCTTCTCTCAGTAGAGCCACCTTGTCAAGCCACACTGCCTACAAGTGACTTGACTATTACAACTACAACTATATTAATAGCAGTTATAATAGTAATAATGATAATAATAATAATAATAATTATAAAAATATAATAACAATAATAGTAGTAGTAGCAATTGTGGCGTGAGTGTATGAAACTCCACCCCCTGCCAGTGTCAGATAGTGAGAAGTGTAGCTATGTATTGTAGGTGTAGCTAGGTACATGTCATTCTACAAGTATTCAGGATTCCAAGGATTCACTATACATCACACAACTAACTACAGTATCTAAGGTCCTGGGATAAGCAGCAAGCCAAGGACTTACTGTAAGTGCCTAGTTCCGAACCCATTATGAACTTTCACTTGCTTTAGCTTTAATGAGCCTACCATTATATTCATATTATGAACTTTCACTTGCTTTAGCTTCAATGAGCCTACCATTATATTCATAGTCCTATTGCTGGAGCTAGTCATGAATCTATAACACACCATTTTCTACACGCGCAGCCTGCCATAGTAATTATCATATAAAAGCTACTTCTATTTACTCTATCAACTTACAAAGAATATGGCGTTGAGGATGATGAAAGTCAGCCTCCAGAAGTGCACACAGCACTTCATACATTGCTCCTTTTCCACCATAACTTAGCAATAGACGGGAAAACTGTAACTGTGCGCACACCTCGCGGAGAAAATATGATAGTAGCTGTAAAAGCCTAAAGAAAGAGGAAGCCGGCCCCACCCGCTTTGGCGACTTTTAGCGGTTTGTTTGCTGCTGATTAAGTAGATAGATAGTAGGTCGTCATCAATCAGTAGTGGACGCATGCGCGCTACGTGTAGTCAGCTGTGGCAGGAGGTGTCGAACCCAGTGTGTGTTCTACTCTGGAAAGTAGCACATTCCTCTACCTGTAAATATGCAACAAACTATTAAGTGTATGAAGTCACAACAAAGAAGTGGTGGACAGCAACCTCCACTAGAGTTTAACATTACGTTGTGTTTCTCTGGACTGAAGAGATTGCTGTTGAAACAATGGGAGTTCATGCACGCCATTAAAGCATTTTCAAACCATTTCTGCAGTTTGTAAGTGTTTACCACAGCATTGAAGTGTTGTTCAGAGGCTATACATTTGCCCAACTCAGATTTAGAGCCACACATATGAAGTTCTATAGCTGCACATTCCCTTTAATATTAATTTACTGTGTGTATTATCATTATAATAAATCAGACCACGTACTAAATAGAACTAACAGATGACTGTGGTACTAGATGTAGCTATGGAGACTAAGAGACAATAGGAACAACAAGACATGACAGGAGAAGATCAATCAGTTGGTAATGTGGCATTAGAGGAGAGAGAGAGTTAGACGACTGTGTCTTTACCCTTGGCACCAGTGATGCAGCAGCACAGCCCCAGGGCAAGCAACACTCCCAGGATCTGGAAAGATACCAAGATAAAACTCATGTAACCATGACGATGGATGGACTTACCTCCATGATGCCAAATACAATAGATAGTGCTCCTACAGTGTAGCCCGCTACCCTGAATGCAGTGTTCGAACTGTCTCGACATCCCTGTACCAAAAACATATATATATAGTCATGTATATGCAAGCGGATAAAGCAATCCTAGCTTCTGAAGCTGCAGGAACAGATTAAAATGAAAATATGTGTGGGGGCGTACTGAGATGTGCACGAGTGAATGCTAATACATAAGTGCATCTTATAAATGAAGCACCAAAGGTGTGAACCCTCAGTGCACTATAAAGGTGTGAACCCTCAGTGCACTATAAAGGTGTGAACCCTCAGTGCACTATAAAGGTGTGAACCCTCAGTGCACTATAAAGTAGCTAGCCAGCTATTACAAAGATCATTCATTTACTTGGTGTGCTAGTATCACTGTCAATGTGTAGTTGGAAAGGCATTTTTAGTTTCAAGTGATAAATTTTATCCCTGAGTAAAATGAGTCCTTAAGCGTTTCCAGGCGATGCTTCTCTACAGCTATACAAAGCAGAAGCGTCACTCGCATTCTGTCACAGTTATGCCTACTCTTGACTAGGAAGTTTATATCCAAGGACAGCCGTTTTGTTTACTAACTGGACGCACAACAAAGACTTCTGGCCTTCTAGTTCACGTTGTGTCAAGCATATTACTTATAGCAGTCGGCAGGTTTATAACCCGGCAATTCTCCCAGCCTGAGTAACCGCACCTGCTTTTTCGCAGGAGTTGTCAAGGTAATTTCTTAATGTTCGAAGTCCATTCCGGACCAGCTAAGAAAGACAAAGTAAGTTTTTAATAAGAAAATGCAGTTCTACTGATGCTGAAAATTTGCACAGGAGTAGAAAAATACTAGCATTTATTCGTAGTGAAATAATAATTTAATAAAATTAAGAATTTTTTTTTTGCGGCATTTTACAGCCTCAACGTGTTTCAATAATTTCTAGCAAATGGTCAGTTTTCTGGCAGTGGGTCACATATGATCGTACAGCCAAAAAATAACTCTTTCTAAAAAATAAGTCAAAACAAAAAATTCTGGCACATTAAAATTGTCCAGTGCAACATTTTGATGCTTGTTTCAATCTTTAAGAGGCTGCTATCTTTGAGATCTACTATTGGTTAACTGACTGACAGACAAACCGAGACTATAACCCTCTCGCACATGTGCGCTGAGGGTTAGTAATATTGCTTTTAAAACTTTTCTTCAGCAGAACATCAAACAGGACTTGTAGTAGGAATGTCTACAACTTGTTACATACATCTACTTCTCATTTCAAAATGACTTTATTCAAGAATACTGCAATCACAAGTCAGTACATAGACCACACCCACTCCAGATTCCACACACATAGACCACACCCACCCCAGTTTTCCATGCATAGACCACACCCACCCAGATATCTTACACACAATAGCTACTCTCTAGTGAGTGTTGAGTTACCTGAGGTGTAGTCATGAAGGTAACACTAGTGGTGTTGCTGGACATGAGGGTGAAGGTGTCACAAGAAGTAGAAGAAGTGTCATTGCATCTGGTGCAGGAGGATGGAGGTCCGTTGTTAGCCATCAACACATCTCTATTCTCAGCCCAGTCACTGGCATTGGTATACCCACAGCAATCAAACTATACAAACACACAAACATACATATCATCAGCGTGTACAACTATCATAGGACACACCCACTCACTGTGTTCTGCAGGGCATCAATAGCATCGTTGACATCCTCGCGATAATCTGAAGCATCCTCTGCTGTACGATACAGCATAATGGCCTCCAGGGCTCGATCACGTGCTTGCTCCTCCTAGAATCAACCATGACACTAACTGAAAGGAGATGATTATATGACACGTACAACCTTCCTATCTATCCAGCCCCACAATCCACTCCAACACCACACTCTATAGGAATATGTTACAGCTGCATACTGCAAGCATGTACGAGGTGGCTGATGTGTTTCATGTGTTAGTTGCATGTATGAGGTGGCTGGTGTGTTTCATGTGTTGGTTACATGTATGAGGTGGCTGATGTGTTTCATGTGTTGGTTGCATGTATGAGGTGGCTGGTGTGTTTCATGTGTTGGTTACATGTATGAAGTGGCTGGTGTGTTTCATGTGTTGGTTACATGTGTGAGGTGGCTGATGTGTTTCATGTGTTGGTTACATGTATGAGGTGGCTGATGTGTTTCATGTGTTGGTTGCATGTATGAGGTGGCTGGTGTGTTTCATGTGTTGGTTGCATGTATGAGGTGGCTGGTGTGTTTCATGTGTTGGTTGCATGTATGTATGAGGTGGCTGGTGTGTTTCATGTGTTGGTTACATGTATGTATGAGGTGGCTGGTGTGTTTCATGTGTTGGTTACATGTATGTATGAGGTGGCTGGTGTGTTTCATGTGTTGGTTGCATGTATGAGGTGGCTGGTGTGTTTCATGTGTTGGTTACATGTATGAGGTGGCTGGTGTGTTTCATGTGTTGGTTGCATGTATGAGGTGGCTGATGTGTTTCATGTGTTGGTTACATGTATGAGGTGGCTGGTGTGTTTCATGTGTTGGTTACATGTATGAGGTGGCTGGTGTGTTTCATGTGTTGGTTGCATGTATGAGGTGGCTGATGTGTTTCATGTGTTGGTTACATGTATGTATGAGGTGGCTGGTGTGTTTCATGTGTTGGTTGCATGTATGAGGTGGCTGATGTGTTTCATGTGTTGGTTACATGTATGAGGTGGCTGGTGTGTTTCATGTGTTGGTTGCATGTATGAGGTGGCTGATGTGTTTCATGTGTTGGTTACATGTATGAGGTGGCTGGTGTGTTTCATGTGTTGGTTGCATGTATGAGGTGGCTGGTGTGTTTCATGTGTTGGTTACATGTATGTATGAGGTGGCTGATGTGTTTCATGTGTTGGTTACATGTATGTATGAGGTGGCTGGTGTGTTTCATGTGTTGGTTGCATGTATGAGGTGGCTGGTATGTTTCATGTGTTGGTTACATGTATGAGGTGGCTGGTGTGTTTCATGTGTTGGTTACATGTATGAGGTGGCTGGTGTGTTTCATGTGTTGGTTACATGTATGAAATGGCTGGTGTGTTTCATGTGTTGGTTGCATGTATGAGGTGGCTGGTGTGTTTCATGTGTTGGTTACATGTATGAAATGGCTGGTGTGTTTCATGTGTTGGTTACATGTATGAGTGGCTGGTGTGTTTCATGTGGTGGTTGCATGGATTAGGTGGCTGATGTGTTTCAAATCATGTGTTGGTTAACATGTAAGGTGTGGGTTGGGGTGTTTTTCATGTGTTGGTTACATGTGTGAGGTGGGCTGGTGTGTTTCATGTGTTTTGGTTGCAGTATGAGGTTGTGTGTGGTTTCATGTGTTGTTACATGTATGGGTGGCTGGTTGTTCATGATGTGTTGGTTATTTTACATGTATGAGGTGGCTGGTGTGTTTCATGTGTTGGTTACATGTATGAGGTGGCTGGTGTGTTTCATGTGTTGGTTGCATGTATGAGGTGGCTGGTATGTTTCATGTGTTGGTTACATGTATGAGGTGGCTGGTGTGTTTCATGTGTTGGTTACATGTATGAGGTGGCTGGTGTGTTTCATGTGTTGGTTACATGTATGAGGTGGCTGGTGTGTTTCATGTGTTGGTTGCATGTATGAGGTGGCTGGTGTGTTTCATGTGTTGGTTACATGTGTGAGGTGGCTGGTGTGTTTCATGTGTTGGTTGCATGTATGAGGTGGCTGATGTGTTTCATGTGTTGGTTACATGTGTGAGGTGGCTGGTGTGTTTCATGTGTTGGTTACATGTGTGAGGTGGCTGGTGTGTTTCATGTGTTGGTTGCATGTATGAGGTGGCTGATGTGTTTCATGTGTTGGTTACATGTGTGAGGTGGCTGGTGTGTTTCATGTGTTGGTTGCATGTATGAGGTGGCTGGTGTGTTTCATGTGTTGGTTACATGTATGAGGTGGCTGGTGTGTTTCATGTGTTGGTTACATGTGTGAGGTGGCTGATGTGTTTCATGTGTTGGTTACATGTGTGAGGTGGCTGATGTGTTTCATGTGTTGGTTGCATGTATGAGGTGGCTGGTGTGTTTCATGTGTTGGTTACATGTATGAGGTGGCTGGTGTGTTTCATGTGTTGGTTGCATGTATGAGGTGGCTGGTGTGTTTTTCATGTGTTGGTTTTCATTTGTGAGGTTGCTGTGGTTGGTTCATGTGTTTGGTTGCATTTTTATGAGGTGCTGGTGTGTTTCATGTGTTGTTTACATGTCTGAGGTGCTGGTGTGGTTTCATTGTTGGTTTTTACATTTGTTAGGTGGGGCTGTGTGTTTTCATGTGTTGGTTGCATGTTATGAGTGGCTGGTGTGGTTTCAGTGTTGGTTACACTGTCTGAGGTGGGCCTGGTGTTTTCATGTGTTGGTTACATGTGTGAGGTGGCTGGTGTTTCATGTTGGTTGGTTACATTTATGAGTGGCTGGGTGTGTTCATGTGTGGTTACATGTAATGCGGTGCTGTTGTGTTTCATGTGTTGGTTGCATGTATGATGTGGCTGGTGTGTTCATGTGTTGGTTGTCATGTATGAGGGGTGTCTGGTTTGTTTCATGTTGGTTGGTTTACATTGTGAGGTGGCTGGTGTGTTTCATGTGTTGGTTGCATGTATGAGGTGGCTGGTGTGTTTCATGTGTTGGTTACATGTATGAGGTGGCTGGTGTGTTTCATGTGTTGGTTGCATGTATGAGGTGGCTGATGTGTTTCATGTGTTGGTTACATGTGTGAGGTGGCTGGTGTGTTTCATGTGTTGGTTACATGTGTGAGGTGGCTGGTGTGTTTCATGTGTTGGTTGCATGTATGAGGTGGCTGGTGTGTTTCATGTGTTGGTTACATGTATGAGGTGGCTGGTGTGTTTCATGTGTTGGTTGCATGTATGAGGTGGCTGGTGTGTTTCATGTGTTGGTTACATGTGTGAGGTGGCTGGTGTGTTTCATGTGTTGGTTGCATGTATGAGGTGGCTGGTGTGTTTCATGTGTTGGTTACATGTATGAGGTGGCTGGTGTGTTTCATGTGTTGGTTACATGTATGAGGTGGCTGGTGTGTTTGATGTGTGGTGGTTGTACTTCAGGCAACTTCATCTGGTAGTTGGGAGAGTGCATCGTGTGACACGACATCCACATCACATACCTTATATTGCCACACCTTACCAAGTTACCTCTCACACCATTACCACACACTACCTCTCACACTTGTCCTCCTCCCACAACTTACTTCATCACACCCACACCTTACCAGTTCCTACTCTTACCACTATGTCGCTGAAGACGAAGGCGAGAGCAGCAGCAACGATTTGCAAGACAATGATGACTGAAACAATACCAGCAAACTGTAAACAAATAACAATAATAATAATTATTAGCAAATTATACACAAAATACAATACCAATAGCAGCAGATTATACACTATACACCAAATACTAGAATAAATCAGCACGTGATACAACACACACCCCACCCTTGATACAACAACACACACCCCACCCTTGATCGTAAGGCTAAGGAATGTAGATTTTTGTGTGGTACCCCAAGCAACCTTTGATGTGGCCTCCATCTTATATCGATGAATTCCTATTGGCACAGCGACTTTGCTGGCTTCGGACAACTCATTAACAGCTTGAAAGATACATGTATAAGGACATCTATCACTTCACCTGCCAACATCGGTACTTGTGAAAGAATATTCATACCTAGATGAATAAGAACTAACTCTTAGCAACAACTTCTGAGTTATGGTGACCCTTGCCTACCACACCCACCAAGCCATGAATTCCATGAGGCAACTTAGCACGTGTTATTGTACAGCAGCCATATATAGCATCAGTGTCGGTTACACAAGGATCAGTTCCAATAACACTTGTCATCACACCTGCCTGTGTGAACTCTTTAGGGCACTTGTGTCAATACACACATGTCAATACACACACACATGCAGCAACACAGGCTGATGGGCTCTTCAATTGGATGGATGGAGGAATGCTAGGAAGAAAAAGTCTGTACCTACTTTTAAAACTTTCCTGCCTTGTATATTATAAACTACAAAGTGTCATTTGACCTGTTATCAAATTATGAGTTACGATGCCACACCTACAGAAAAATGCACAGGGAAATTGTAGTCTCACTGCAGCCTCCTACTCCATATTGGAGGGAGGAGCTGTAGCCCCACCTCCTATGACTAACATGCACACATCCTCCAGCCCATGATGAGGTTTACTTACAATGAGCAGGATGACACGCCATTGTAGGAGAGCTCCCAGAATGCACATGACATTGACGAATATAGTGACAGCACCACACACAATGAGCAGAGCTCCTCCACTGACGACATTGCTGCCTGTGATGTAGCTATAATCCTGGTTATTGACAATAGCCCAGATACCAATGGCCAGCAGAATGATGCCCAGGATCTACACACACAAAATGCACAGCAATGAACTTAATAATCATTTCATCCCCCCAAAGTTAAAGAATTCCCTGGCACTGAGCAACAGTGACTGAGTCTAGCTGAATGCACTGGTCTAGTTAGCTTCCACTCCAGGCACTAGATACTACAAGCTAGTAAATCACATGCTATTGGACTTTGTAGAAGTACTGCATCCTTTACTGTATTGGAGCTACACAGCTCCAGAAACCTCCCACTTCCACTAGTAGTAGTAAATTACTATCATCTGATCCACTAATAAATGAGAGGGGACTAAAAAATCTACCCTAGTCCCAGCAACCAGCTGACAGCAGAGAGGCCTGACCTCATCTTACTATGTAGTGGTACTCACCACAAAAAGGATGTTGATAATGATCAAGAAAGCCTTCGTAATCTTAGCACACGTTCCCAACTCCGACATGGCCATGGCTTACTCTACTATACCTCCTCGAGAACTCCAACAAACAGCCTACGCGGTTAGAAAGCAGAGACGCGCCGTTTCTATATATACACGCCTACCTAACTAGCCCCACCCTTAATCAACTCGCGAAGTACGCATGCCCGGTATTTTATAATTGGTCATCACACAGAGCGAGCTACTTGGCAGGGTAACCCTGATGTGTCCGTTATGCCACCCTAGCAACCAACCACCAACTCCTGGAATTTTCCCTCCCTTTCCCCTTTCTTGCAATATAACTGCACAATATACCTTGTGTGTTACCTTCAACTTGACTTTAAAATTAAATAGCTTATTGTGTGAGACAGCTCTGGACGCATATTGGGAGGGTCCAGAGATACTCTGAGTGTATTGTTGTTGTGTGCAGGGAGTCAGATCACACAATACTGTTAAGGTCACACCATGCTGTAAGGTTCACACAAAAAGCAATTTTACACTATAAATGCTGGAGTAAGCTGTCAAGTCCTAGGGTTGCTTGTTGTCAAGGAGATGTATACCTACAACAAACAATTACTGTTGATGACAAGAAGCCTGTGTGCTGGTTGCCCAGCTCTCTGTATGTGTGTGTATGTACAACATGAATGACTCCATTGTGTCCACTGACAGAGGTGCTGTCTGTGTTTAGTGTTGCCTTCAGACAACTGTACAAATGGAAGAGATGTAGTGCCTGTGCTTGTCAGCAAAACAAATACTTCATCTAATGACTATCCATAAAGATGTTAGTTTATGATGTTTATCAATACAAACTCACACACAAAACATATAAATAGGTTGTTTATGTAGTTGCTATGAATCTGCATACAAACAACTATCGACTGGACTAGATGAAGTCACTCCAACATCCACGCCCACTTCCAGAACACTGGGTTTAGTAACATCCTCTTCAATAGAGAGAGCATCACTATCATGGGATACTTCTAAATTCTCATCTACACTGTGAGTCACACCTCCATTGCCATGGTGATCCTCATCAATCTCCTGTGTCACTATCACAGGTATATCTTCAGCACTGGAGTGAGAGCTAACTGAACTATTATCTCCAAGAGAGTTGGGACGTGCCAGCACAGCAGAACTTAAATCAACTAGCGCTTCTTCCGTCTCCTCCATAACTTGGTCACCAGGACTAGGAGCTGGTCCTAGAGACTCAACAGGCCTGGGATCTGGTCCTACAGGTGACACTGAATGTGCAGGTTCTGACCTTTGCCCCTGATATACTGAGTCAGAGTGAGCTGCCTGAGCATGACTGCTGGGATGGAGGAATGGATCCAACAGTTCCAGTTCTGGTTCAGGTGGACTGAGAGACCTCTGGGCATGATGACGTTCATAGTGCTCCTCCGTGGAACTTTCCTTTGTCTCAGGAAACAAACACAAGTGGCCCCCACCCTCCTGGGGAAACTCCCCTCCACTATAAGTGTCTGGCGAGGCTGTGGGCGATCGCTGCACAAATTCACGATGGCTATCATCTTCACAATCTTCTTCCTAACAAAGTCACACACATACACATACATTATATCAGCACACCCCACCCACCAGCATGCCACACCTCATTCTGTCCAACTGACCTGATGTATTGTGAGTGCGGACAAAGCATGGATGACTTCATCCGGGCGTATTCCCATCTTGGCCCACTCACTGAATCCCTCCCTCGGAGTGCACGCAGGGACAGAGTTCCCTCTGGAGGACTGGTGTGAAATAGAAGACTGCTCCTCAGGACTGGCAAGTAACGTAGATAGAGCATCTATCAGACCTTGAGCAGAGATTCCTTGCCTTTCATGCATCTCTCCACCATCTCGTGAACCACCTCCCTGACCACCACCTACCCCTGGCACTTTATCTGGCTTGCCAACAGAGCTCCTAGGGGTGGGAGGCGGAGTCAGTAGTGGTGTCCGTTGAATGCTGGCTCTGGAAGACGCTCCTGAAGTGACAGGTTGATGAAGGCTCTGAGAGCTGATCCAAGCGGTCAGGGCATTCGTGACTTCACCAGGAAGAACCGGACTCTGCCTGGAGGCTGAGCTCACTGAGGAATGACGAGCAGACAGAGAGAGAGGCACGCCCTTGTCCTGGATGCCTTCCAGTGCATCAAGTGCTGACTGGATCATAGCAGGTGTGACAGTATTGGAATGAAAGGCATGGCTTGATTCAGTGGGTGGTGCTTCAGAATGCAGCTGGCTTAAGTCAAGGGACGGAGAAGGAGGAGGAGGAGAGACGGAGAGAGCAGATGTAGCGGACAATGTGTGGGGTGTGGTTAGACTGGCTCGAGAAGAGGTGGGTTGACGCAGCATGAAGTCAGGTGACGTGCTAGACACATCTGATTGGCCATCTGGATCAGAACGAGATAGGAACCCACGTGCCTGCTTGCCACGGGAACTTTGCTGATGAGCCACGCCCACTGAATAACGTTCTTCTACAGGTAGAGCAGAGTAAAAATCAGCATTACTGAAACTTGAAGATGGGTGTGGTCTTGTGGGTGTGGCCTCACCAGGATGAGCATAGTGCCGGTACATCTTGGCAGATGAAGGTCTGTGAGCAGCAGACAGAGACTGACTCACTTGAGCTGAGTGCTCAGAACTGGAGAACGACAGACGGTCTACAGAAGTGCGAGACGAAGAGGGTCGTGGGTGGGACGTGAGGGGCGGGGTTGCTTCTGTGTTTCTACAAGTGCCTGATTGATCTCTCAGCGCTGGTGACCGCTTGAGTTGACCAGGAGAGACATGACGTGCATTAGGGGAGGTGTGGCGTCGGCCAGGGGAGGTGTTACTCACACTAGGGGAGGCATGGCGTAGACCAGGGGAGGTACGATGTTGATTATGTCGTTGAGTCTACAGTTCATAGCATAAGATAATAGCTACATACACACACACATACACACACTCACATACACACACTCACATACACACACACTCACATACACACACACTCACATACACACATACTCACATACACACACACATACACTCACATACACTCACACACACTCACATACACACACACTCACTCACATATACACACTCACATACACACACACTCACATACACACACACACACTCACATACACACACACATACTGTGGATACACACATAAACTCACTTGCAAGGTCAAGTCCATATGTGGACTAGGGGGTGTGGTTGAACCATGGCCACGTTGATGCCGGTAGCCTGGTTCACTAGCTGAAAGGAGGCGGAGTTTGTACGGCTGATAATTCACGGACACTTCCTTCTCCAATTCAAGGAGAGGTTTTGCCACAGGCCAAAGATAAGGCTCCTTGCCATACTTGCTACAGTAGGACTCGATGCGACTCTAAATAACACACACCACACAATAACAGACTTAGTGACTATACATCTTTACTAAATCACAACACATAACTCAGGGTTAGTTACCAGACACAATCACAACAACAACCCCTCCCACAAGCCCCACCCACCCACACTCTGTGGCTATATCACTGACCTCTTCTCTGGAAGTAGGAGGAACACCATCAAGCTCCACCTAAACAAACAATCACAGATACAAACTAAAAGTGATCAAGGGGCATGCCCATTAACCATGAGAGGACACAATTGGACAGGGAGGAGTGGGGTGGGGGTGGGGTAAAGGGAGGAGTGGGGTGGGGGTGGGGTAGGTGAGTGGGTGGTGTGTGGTAAGGAGGCGTGGGGTGGTGGGTGGTGTCACGGGCGGGAGTGAGCTGGGGTTTGGGGTAGGGGTCAAGGAGGCGTGTGGGTGGGGGGTGGGGGTCAAGGATGGATGGGGTTGGGTGTGGGCAATGGAGAGTGGGGTGGGGTGGGGTCCCGGAGGCTTGTGCGTGGGGGTGGTGTTCACGGCTCGTTGTGGAGTTTGTTGTTGGGTGTGCTCCACGTCGTCTTGGGGTGGGGGTGGGGTCCCCCGGTCTGGATTGTGGTTTGGTGAAGTGTTCAAGGGGCTGCTTGTGGTTGGGTCCGGGCTGCTGTGGGGTGGGTGGTCCAGGAGGACGTGTGGTTGGGGGTGGGGTAACTGGGCGGAGTGGTTGTGGGTGGTTCCCGGCGTTCCGTGGGTGGGTCAAGGCGCGTGGGTGGGGGTGGGGTAAAGGGAGGAGTGGGGTGGGGTAAAGGTGTTTGTTACAGTAAGTGCAGTCAGGCAGGAGGTGGAGAGAACAATTTTACCCAGTGCGATCCAATATAGATAACACAATAGACCTATCCAATATAGATAACACAATAGACCTATCCAATATAGATAACACAATAGACCTATCCAATATAGATAACACAATAGACCTATCCAATATAGATAACACAATAGACCTATCCAATATAGATAACCTAATAGACCTATCAATATAGATAACACAATAGACCTATCCAATATAGATAACACAATAGTCCTATCCAATATAGATAACACAATAGTCCTATCCAATATAGATAACACAATAGACCTGTTCAATATAGATAACACAATAGACCTATCCAATATAGATAACACAATAGACCTGTCCAATATAGATAACACAATAGACCTATCCAATATAGATAACACAATAGACCTGTTCAATATAGATAACACAATAGTCCTATCCAATATAGATAACACAATAGACCTATCCAATATAGATAACACAATAGACCTGTTCAATATAGATAACACAATAGACCTATCCAATATAGATAACACAATAGACCTGTTCAATATAGATAACACAATAGACCTGTTCAATATAGATAACACCTCTTCAACAGACAATGAGGCCAAGAGTCATACTAACACCTCTTCAAACAGGCAATGAGGCCAAGAGTCATACTAACACCTCTTCAACAGACAATGAGGCCAAGAGTCATACTAACACCTCTTCAAACAGGCAATGAGGCCAAGAGTCATACTAACACCTCTTCAACAGGCAATGAGGCCAAGAGTCATACTAACACCTCTTCAACAGGCAATGAGGCCAAGAGTCATACTAACACCTCTTCAACAGACAATGAGGCCAAGAGTCATACTAACACCTCTTCAACAGGCAATGAGGCCAAGAGTCATACTAACACCTCTTCAACAGACAATGAGGCCAAGAGTCATACTAACACCTCTTCAACAGGCAATGAGGCCAAGAGTCATACTAACACCTCTTCAACAGGCAATGAGGCCAAGAGTCATACTAACACCTCTTCAACAGACAATGAGGCCAAGAGTCATACTAACACCTCTTCAACTGGGTTTGGGTGTACAGCTCCATCACCACTTTGTGTCTCGTTTCCTGATTGATACGCTGCACCAGCACGGCTTCTGCTGCTCATACAATGAAATTCACAGGTTTCAGCAAAATACTGTGGGGAAAAAACATTCTGAGTTATTAACCCTCAGCGCGCATGCGCCCAGAGGGTTACAGTAGTCCTAGTGTCATTCATTCGTTCGTTCTGTCACTCTGTCTGTCAACAGGCACTTCTGGAAGGTAGGAACTAGCCAGGCTCTGAAAGCGGCATCAAACAGCAGTATTTCACGAAGTAAGTTCCTTTAATATGCCAGAATTTTGATTTTGGACTTCATTTTCCAGAAAAAAGCGAGTCTTTCCAGAGCCGTGCGATCGTAGGCTTACAGCGGGAACCGCCCCTTAAAAAACTTGCTTGTCACGTGAGCCAGCTTGCAGGTTGCAAATCACTTTTAAAAAGCTAACAATTACATGTATTTTTGTTGCATTGCGTAGTCGTTGAGTGAGCAAGTACCTAACCTAATAGTCTCTGGTTCGAATCCTCGTCGACGGTATTTTTTTTTCATCTTTTTTTTCATCCTGTTTTTTTTTTCCCTTTTGTCTTCTTGCCTTATTTTCCTTTCTTTTCCTCTTTCTTTCGTGTACTGTTTTTCTTTCTTTCTTCTTCCTTTTTCTTTTCTTCCTACCTTTTTCATTCATTCCTCTTTCTTTTGTCCCTCTTCATTGTCTTTTTCTCTTTCCTGCCTCTCTTCATGCCACTTCTCTTTCTTTTTTTTGTTTCTACACTTTTCCTTTGTTATTGGCGAGCGAGCGAGACACTTGCAGGGGTAACACAATCGAAAATCGGGGATGTTAGTTTATTTATTTATTTATTTGTATATATGTATGGACGTACGTAAGGCATTTTTGTACTTTGACCCTCGCGTTTTTGTGTTAGTTCGGTTGTCGACCCCGTTCCAAATTGCACTAAACAGAATCCTCTGGTTTATCGATCAGTACCCGTCACCCTAGAAATTGAATTGTTTACCGTTTTGAATTCTTTTGCGGGTGCAGTTAAAACTTGACAACTTAAGGGACTTCCATTTCTATTAGAGTTAGTGGCGGTGGTAAGTCAATGCGCTCTTTGTCATGGTTATAAGCCGTGCGCACAGTATTTACCTGAAAATACATTGTCCACTAGACTACTGCGAAGGTAAGTCTGTGTAGGTGCATGTCCAGCTGTGTCAAAGCATTGTGTGTTACAACCACTACTTAGCTAAAAAATATCACAAAGAAAACTTTTAAATAACTTGTATTGTTTTGTTGTTGTTTTTTTTTCTTTCAATTCAAGCAGTTGCAGAGAGTTGTTACTATGGCACTGAAATCCCTTTATCCTGTATGCTAAATTTAAAAACTGGACCTTATTTTCAGTAGCTTCAGTGTTAGAAGTCAATAAAAATAGTATAGTCTTTAGGCTCGCTCGCCATTTGTGCTCAAGCACACCACTAGTTATTTTATTTATCATACTAGCTAACTAGCGCTGAGGGTTTGCACTTCAGTGCTCTAGTTCATCTCAGTTTGTCCAGTATGTGGCACGCAATGCTGCCCACAATGCCAGAACCCGTGATGGAAGTGATACTTTCTATGGCAGGAAATGATCACAATTGTAACTCCCAGAACCAACCCAATTCTAGAATGGAAGTTACACCCAGGGTACAGCTGCTGTGGGAAGAGTTCCAGTCTACCACAAGGAAGAAAGTGTGGATATGACTGCTGTGACCTTTGAAAAAATTACATAACTTCAAAGCTGAAGAACCTCCAGCTGATCTTGATATCCTTGGAAATACTTCTCTATTCTAAGTAGTGAGTATGTCAGCCATGGATGCGTGTGACTTTAGAATGAGTTAGTAATAGTAAGTCTTAGCTCTTAAAAGCAAGGAATATTGAAATCCATGCATTACATTGACATGGTTATGGACCGTTGCTATGGTTATCAATTTCATTGCTATGGTTATTAAATGCATTGCTATGGTTATTAAATGCATTGCTATGGTTATTAAATGCATTGCTATGGTTATTGATCAAAACCCGGATACGACAGCAAACCACTAACATAACACAACACAAACACTTCAACAAAACATTTCACACACACACACACAAACTACTCACCTTTCTTCCTGCAATTTTAAACTTGGCAAGCACGACAATGCGACAAGCCCCATTGCAGGATATTGGATTGCCTAGCAACAAGAAACAATAAGAATGAGGTAAACAATAGATATCACTCCAGAATAACTGATCACCACGCCCACCACTGCCACGCCCATTGGAAAGAACCCTGTGCTACACACAAATTCTCTCACTGCTGAAGGCAGTCACATGCACCTGGCAGAGCCAGGATGCCTGTGCACTAAGCAGGCACTGTGAGCCGTGCAAGCAAAGCTCCTGGAGCCGGGCTAGGAACTCGCAGGAGAACAGGCTTTTCCTCACAGCAAGTGGTGTGGGCACCCGAAGTCCCACCTGGACCATTGCTGTTTCATGAGAAAAGGCCTTGAATTTGCACCACAGCCAATCACAGCTGGGTGGACTGGTGGGGCTGGTGGGAGGCAGATGGAAAACAAGATGGAAATTGCCAGAGTGGGACTTGAACTCTGGGACCTCAGGCCCTGAGCCAAGGACACAACCTCTACATCACACACACACACACACACCAGCACTGGTATAAAAACCTGTGCTTGTAAAGAGTTTGAAGGACAGGATTGAGTGTGACACAGAATCACTTCAATAGCTGCAATATATCTTAGTCAACAGAAACAACTACCAGCAGCCCCACCCACCTCATGCAGGTTCTAGAGTACAGTAGGTCCCAGTTGTGCAAAATCTCTGGAGCTTATTCATTCATCCATTCATTCATTCATTCATCCATTCATAATGCCACATGACTCAGTGTTTGCAGTTTGTATAGTACTATAGCTGTAGTCTGTGTGTGTGTATGTGTGTGAGTATGTCTTACCTTCCAGCCCGAGTGTAGCCAGTCGTCGTAGCTTCAGTACCTTACTGACATCTTCTCCCGACACTAATCTGTTGTATGCCAAGTTGAGCACGTGAACTCCAACGAATGCCTTGATCCCATCCAGAGTGTAGATACGATTATGAGACATGTTCAAGTGTGTGATGCGCTCCAACACCTACACACACACACACACACACAAACACAATCACACCGTGCTATCATCAGGTGGGTGGGGAACTCACCTTTGCTTTGTCGTCAATGGAATGGATCTGATTATGAGAGACATTGAGTTTCTCCAAGTTAGGAAGACACAAGTAAGGAATACTCAGAACTTGAAGACGGTTGTGACTCAGGTTCAGCTACACACACGCACACACACACATACACACATGCACATACACACACACACATAACATGTCATGCATGCTCCTAGGCCTATGCATGTATCTCCTATTGATTGCACATGCCACAGAGGATTCATGAAACTTGTATTGGTAACAGGCAACTCTTTTGAAGTGACCCAGTGCACACACATACGCACACATGTACTACATCATATACAGTCAATTACAAGTTAATGGCATGCAGGGCTGCTTACAGAACACAGATCAACAGTGCACAAGGCTTGAAGATGTGTTTGTGTCGTCCATTTCTGAATGTTTTGTTATTAACTTCCAAAGTATAAGTTCTACTGGTTCCAAATTTGGTACAGACACAAAGACATTACTACTCATCACGTTTGTGGTATTAGAGTTAAGTATCTATGTCTCCACTAACTTGGTGCAAAGATGGGAGTTGTTGCTACACTTGCTGAGGAGAGAAAAAAAATCAGTTTTTGTACCAATTGATCTCGAGAAAATTGTATTCACAGCCTACAGAAGTTGCAGCTGTGACGTCAGAGATGCTGACTCAGCAACGTCGTGGAGGATTGGCACATGTTAGTGCTCGTTCCACCAGATTTACTTCGTGTTACTACATTTTAAATACTAGAGCCTTTTTAAATGCTAGCCATTTGCAATGTTCTTGTCCACGGACTCAATCCCACGAAGGAAACATTAGTTCTCTACAAGCCTTTGACGCCACGCTGCTCCATTACACTACACTCCTTGAGCCACGCTGCTCCATTACACTACACTCCTTGAGCCACGCTGCTCCATTACACTACACTCCTTGAGCCACGCTGCTCCATTACACTACACTCCTTGAGTCACGCGGCTCCATTACACTACACTCCTTGAGCCACGCTGCTCCATTACACTGCACTCCTTGAGCCACGCTGCTCCATTACACTGCACTCCTTGAGCCACGCTGCTCCATTACACTACACTCCTTGAGCCACGCTGCTCCATTACACTACACTCCTTGAGCCACGCTGCTCCATTACACTACACTCCTTGAGCCACGCTGCTCCATTACACTACACTCCTTGAGCCACGCTGCTCCATTACACTACACTCCTTGAGTCACGCTGCTCCATTACACTACACTCCTTGAGCCACGCTGCTCCATTACACTACACTCCTTGAACCACGCTGCTCCATTACACTACACTCCTTGAGCCACACGCTGCTACCATTACAAAACTCCGTCCTTGAGCCATCGCTGCTCCATTACACTGCACTCCTTGAGCCAAGACCAAGCGGCTCCATTACAACTGCACTCCTTTGAGTCACGCTGCTCCTTACAACTGCACATCCTTGACCCACGCTGCTCCATACACATGCACTAACAGTCCTTTGTCCACGCTGCTCCATTCACTGCACTCCTTGATCCACGCTGCGCCATTCCACGGCAACTCCTTGAGTCACGCTGCTCCATGACCTTACACTCCTTAGTCACGCTGCTTCCATTACACTGCACTCTCCTCCTTGAGTACCACCACTTGCTCCATTACACTACACCTTCCTTTATCACGCTGCCCATTACATACACTCCTTGAGTCCACACACTGCCCATTACTACTACACTCTTGACACACGCTGCCTACACATCATACACTGCACTCCTTGAGTCCATCACTGCGCACACACACACACTACACTCCACATAGCCACGCTGCTTCCTTACACTCCTCCCTTTGAGTCCACGCTGCTCCATACACGGCACTCCTTGAGTCCACGCTGCTCCATTACACTACACTCCTGATTCCACGCTGCTGCTAACTCTTAACCCTACACTCCTGAGCCACCTGCCCCTTACACTACCACTCCTTGAGCCACGCTGCGCCATGACACACACTACCATAGACACCACCGCGCTCAAACATAAAAATAAAACACACACTACACGGGTGGTTTGTGCCTTGAGGCCACGCGCTCCATGAACACTATACACCTCCTTGGAACAGTCACGCATGCTCCTTACAACTCCACTACCGTGTGGAGCCACGCTGCTCCAACATAACACTACACAACTACCGTGGCCAACGCTGCTCACATTACACACTGCACTCCTTGAGTCACGCTGCTCCATTACACTACACTCCTTGAGCCACGCTGCTCCATTACACTGCACTCCTTGAGTCACGCTGCTCCATTACACTACACTCCTTGAGCCACGCTGCTCCATTACACTGCACTCCTTGAGCCACGCTGCTCCATTACACTACACTCCTTGAGCCACGCTGCTCCATTACACTACACTCCTTGAGCCACGCTGCTCCATTACACTACACTCCTTGAGCCACGCTGCTCCATTACACTACACTCCTTGAGCCACGCTGCTCCATTACACTACACTCCTTGAGTCACGCTGCTCCATTACACTACACTCCTTGAGCCACGCTGCTCCATTACACTACACTCCTTGAGCCACGCTGCTCCATTACACTACACTCCTTGAGCCACGCTGCTCCATTACACTGCACTCCTTGAGCCACGCTGCTCCATTACACTGCACTCCTTGAGCCACGCTGCTCCATTACACTGCACTCCTTGAGCCACGCTGCTCCATTACACTGCACTCCTTGAGTCACGCTGCTCCATTACACTACACTCCTTGAGTCACGCTGCTACCATACACACTCACTCTTGAGCCCGCTGCTCCAATACACGGCACCCTTTAGGAGTCACACTGGCTCCATTACCTACAACTCCTTGAGTCACGCTGCTCCATTAACCTACACTCCTTGAGTCCAACGCTGCTCCATTGACACTGTGCCTCCTTTGTCACAGTGGCTGCTCCATTACACTACAACACTCCCTTGAGCCACGCTGCTCCAATACACTACAAGCTCCTTGACCCACACAACGCTTACCCACCATTACACTGCCACTTCCTTGAGTCCGCTGCTTCATTAACACTTCACTCCTTGAGTCACACGCTGCTCCATTTTACAAACTGGCATCTCCTGAGTCACGCTTGCTCCATTACAACTGCACTCCTGAGTCACGCGGCTCCATTAACACTACACTCCTTGGAGTCCCGCTGTCTCCTACAACTACTGCACACTCCTTGAGTCAACGCTGCTCCAATATAACACCACACTCCCTTGAGCCACGCTGCTCCATTACACTGCAACTCCTTCAGTCACGCTGCTAGCCATTACACTTTACAACGTCCTTCAGCCATGACGCTGCTCCATTCCCACTGCACTCCTTGAGCCACGCTGCTCCATTACACTACACTCCTTGAGCCACGCTGCTCCATTACACTACACTCCTTGAGTCACGCTGCTCCATTACACTACACTCCTTGAGCCACGCTGCTCCATTACACTACACTCCTTGAGCCACAACGCGACGAGTAGTAATGTCTTCATGTCTGTACCAAGTCTGGAACCAGCAGAACATGTACTTTGAAGCAAGACAACCTTCTTAGATTTTAGGAGGAGCAACGAAAGACATGTTGAAAGATCTCTGCAATGCTAAAACTAAAACACATACAAACCTATCCAGACTCCACGTTGCAGAGTCAAAAAAGGATTTCTAGGGTGCGAAGGCTATTCAAGGGGTAGCTAATGCCCCCATGCCCCCTGAAATACAGCCCCTCCCCTAACATGTGACTACATGTTCATACCTCACGCAAAGACGGCAGGAGGTCCAGGGAGTCGTCCAGATGAGTGAGGAAGTTATGAGACAACACTAACGTGTGCAGCTTCTGCCAACTCCGCACCACCACTCTACAAACACACAAACACACTCACATATCACACCCTACAAACACACAAACACACTCACATATCACACCCTACAAACACACAAACACACTCACATATCACACCCTACAAACACACAAACACACTCACATATCACACCCTACAAACACACTCACATATCACACCCTATAAACACTCACATATCACACCCTACAAACACACACATTACACTCTACAAACACACAAACACACTCGCATATCACACCTTACAAACATACAAACACACTCACACATCACACCCTACAAACATCACATATCACACCCTACAAACACACAAACACACTCACATATCACACCCTACAAACACACACACTACACTCTACAAACACACAAACACACTCACATATCACACCCTACAAACATACAAACACACTCACATATCACACCCTACAAACACACACATTACACTCTACAAACACACAAACACACTCACATATCACACCCTACAAACACACAAACACACTCACATATCACACCCTACAAACACACGCACCTCACATGCTGTATTGCCAGGCCGACCACACACAGGCTCTAATGCGTCTGTTCTTCACTTACTTTGTTGGCTCACTCCCACTAATACCACAACACCACTTTACTCCTACCACCCCACCCCCTCCCTCTCTGCATGCACGCACACACAAACATACACACCTGGCACTAGTAAACTTCTCTGTGGCACTCTTGCGCCAACTGTCGTCAGAGCTCGTGAGGGAGGGGCTTCTGATGGATCCTTCTATGCCAGCAGCTCCGCCCCCAGGAACCACCGGACCACGCCTCCTCTCTTCTACACTGACAACCAGCAGTTCATCTAGCGAGTGAAGTGTCCATTGGACAGTGAGTCTTTCCAGATGCTGTTGGAGCTGAAGGAGACCACATACCTGGGTCAGCCGCACGTGGTCCAGCTAACACACACACACAAACAAACAAGTGTCACAAACATCAATTCACTAAAAATGGTAAAGGGTTTCTGATCTCAGTAAGGCTAGCCTTAGTAAGAACATATTCAGCAGCTTCATACATTTCACAGCATCACTCCCACAAAAGTTGGTAAAGGGTCTCTTTTTTGTGTCGACAATGCAAGTTATAAACCTATTGTTACTTATAATCAATGGCTGGTAAAGGATTTCCTCAAACACCACATATTCATTGACTGGATAGTCTTACCTTTAGAGTATGGAGAGAGCGAAAAGGTGACAGGTCAAAGGTCATGCAAGTGACAGAGCACGGAGGCGGTGGGGGCGTGATACGAAGTCGTTTGAGTTGATGAACAAAACTGTAGAGGTGAGCAAGATCTCCGGCCACACCCACTGCATCTGTATCATATACAATAGCTTTACAGGACTGTGGGCTTCTCAGAGCCACACCTTACCAGATGTATTCTTGGGTAACTGGAGCCTCAGTGTTATGGCATATAGTTCATTAATACTCAGTGCAATGGGCGTAGCATTATCTAACAAGTGGTCACCATGGAGATAGAGATGTCGAGTCAGAATATCCGTTACCTTGATAACATCCTGGAAAAGAAAGACATTATCCAAACACACTCTATAAATGGCTAACTTCACACGATATCCTAGATAGTCCAGTCTGATAAGAAATGACTGGAATTGTAAAATAACACTTCTTGCTACTATTACTGTATAGGTTTTGTTAATGCTAAGTCCTGAATTATCGACACCAAGCCCCGAATTATCGATGTCACCTTACCAAATAGACCTAGATTCCTTGCCATACACTTACATGAGTGGGGACATCCAGGAACACCTGCAGCTCAGGACTGCGAGAAATCTCAGGATTGTTGTGCACCAGCTTCTGCAAGTAACGCTCCAGGGAGGTGCGTCTCTTGTCTATCAGCTGCTTGGACAGATTGCCAGACATCTTCTTAGGAGGCAGCAAATCTTTAGTCACTCCATAAGTTTTCACCAGCTAACACACACACACACACACACACACACACACCACACAAGTATGAAGATCTCACTTCAATGATGCTAATAAGAATCTACTACACCTCTGTCAAGCTATACCCCTGGCATCAAAAATTTACACCCCTGCATGAAAATATATACCCTTGCATCAAGAATTCGCACCCCTGGATCAAGAATCTAATGCCTACAAATAATCTGCAACTATTGTGTCTAGATTCATCTACACCCAGTGTCTAGTTCATGAGATTCATCTACACCCAGTGTCTAGTTCATGAGATTCATCTACACCCAGTGTCTAGTTCATGAGATTCATCTACACCCAGTGTCTAGTCCATGAGATTCATCTACACCCAGTGTCTAGTCCATGAGATTCATCTACACCCAGTGTCTAGTCCATGAGATTCATCTACACCCAGTGTCTAGTTCATGAGATTCATCTACACCCAGTGTCTAGTTCATGAGATTCATCTACACCCAGTGTCTAGTCCATGAGATTCATCTACACCCAGTGTCTAGTCATGAGATTCATCTACACCCAGTGTCTAGTTCATGAGATTCATCTACACCCAGTGTCTAGTTCATGAGATTCATCTACACCCAGTGTCTAGTCCATGAGATTCATCTACACCCAGTGTCTAGTTCATGAGATTCATCTACACCCAGTGTCTAGTCCATGAGATTCATCTACACCCAGTGTCTAGTTCATGAGATTAGAGGATGCACCAGTGTCCTAGTCATCACCCGTGTCTAGATCATCTACATCTTAGTCATCCAGTGTCTAGTCCATGAGATTCATCTACACCCTGTCTAGTCCATGATTCATCTACAAGTGTCTGTCCATGAGATTCATCTACACCCACGTGGTCATAGTCCATGAGATTCATCTACACCCAGTGTCTAGTTCATGAGATTCATCTACACCCAGTGTCTAGTTCATGAGATTCATCTACACCCAGTGTCTAGTTCATGAGATTCATCTACACCCAGTGTCTAGTTCATGAGATTCATCTACACCCAGTGTCTAGTCCATGAGATTCATCTACACCCAGTGTCTAGTTCATGAGATTCATCTACACCCAGTGTCTAGTCCATGAGATTCATCTACACCCAGTGTCTAGTTCATGAGATTCATCTACACCCAGTGTCTAGTCCATGAGATTCATCTACACCCAGTGTCTAGTTCATGAGATTCATCTACACCCAGTGTCTAGTTCATGAGATTCATCTACACCCAGTGTCTAGTTCATGAGATTCATCTACACCCAGTGTCTAGTCCATGAGATTCATCTACACCCAGTGTCTAGTTCATGAGATTCATCTACACCCAGTGTCTAGTTCATGAGATTCATCTACACCCAGTGTCTAGTCCATGAGATTCATCTACACCCAGTGTCTAGTCCATGAGATTCATCTACACCCAGTGTCTAGTTCATGAGATTCATCTACACCCCAGTGTCTAGTTCATGAGATTCATCTACACCCAGTGTCTAGTCCATGAGATTCATCTACACCCAGTGTCTAGTTCATGAGATTCATCTACACCCAGTGTCTAGTTCATGAGATTCATCTACACCCAGTGTCTAGTTCATGAGATTCATCTACACCCAGTGTCTAGTTCATGAGATTCTACAGCAAGTCTAGAATCTACACCTTATTTCAAGAATCTACACCTTACTTCAAGAATCGACACCTTACTTCAAGAATCGACACCTTACTTCAAGAATCTACACCTTATTTCAAGAATCTACACCTTATTTTAAGAATCTACACCTTATTTTAAGAATCTACACCTCATTTCAAGAATCTACACCTTCTTTCAAGAATCTACACCTGTTTAAAAATATACACCTTCATGTCTAGAATCTACACCATGTGTCTAGAATCTACACCCCTGTGTCTAGAATCTACACCCCTGTGTCTAGAATCTACACCCCTGTGTCTAGAATCTACACTCCTGTGTCTAGAATGTGTCTAGAATTTACATCCCTGTGTCTAGAATCTACACCCCTGTGTCTAGAATCTATGTGTTGTGTTCTGGTCTTACCTTCTTGTGCAAGGTGTGAAACTGACTGTATCTGCGATATAAATACCACTGGTCTTGCTGAGTGTGCACATTGATGCGATACACCTACAAACACGGGGGAGGGAGGGAGAGTGGCAAAGGAATAGATTAATGGAATGAGTTAATTTAGACAAACTATGCACACATGTACATACACATGTATACACACACGAACACACACATGTACACACACATGAACACATTATAGTTAACAGATTATACAAGTTAGCCATGACAACTTGTCTCCAGTGGGAATTGTTTCTACATCTAGAATACCTCAGAGTTATTTCCAGTCTCTTCTGATACTAGTGCTCAAACACACAGTTATATGTCCAGTCTCTTCTGATACTAGTGCTCACACACACAGTTATATGTCCAGTCTCTTCTGATACTAGTGCTCACACACACAGTTATATGTCCAGTCTCTTCTGATACTAGTGCTCACACACACAGTTATATTTCCAGTCTCTTCTGATACTAGTGCTCACACACACAGTTATATTTCCAGTCTCTTCTGATACTAGTGCTCACACACACAGTTATATTTCCAGTCTCTTCTGATACTAGTGCTCACACACACAGTTATATTTCCAGTCTCTTCTGATACTAGTGCTCACACACACAGTTATATTTCCAGTCTCTTCTGATACTAGTGCTCACACACACAGTTATATTTCCAGTCTCTTCTGATACTACAGTGCTCACACACAGTTATATTTCCAGTCTCTTCTGATACTACAGTGCTCACACACAGTTATATTTCCAGTCTCTTCTGATACTACAGTGCTCACACACAGTTATATGTCCAGTCTCTTCTGATACTAGTGCTCACACACACAGTTATATTTCCAGTCTCTTCTGATACTAGTGCTCACACACAGTTATATTTCCAGTCTCTTCTGATACTACAGTGCTCACACACACAGTTATAT
>WLWD01004870.1_pt1 | contig 51963 bp, 30 predicted proteins | sample 6712731 | NCBI WGS metagenome assembly WLWD01 (sample SAMN12718690, study PRJNA576275) | sponge metagenome | isolation source: marine sponge | host: Mycale hentscheli | place: New Zealand: South Island, Marlborough, Capsize Point | collected 2014-11-01
GTTTCGAGAGTATTTCACAAATTAGGAGGGAGAAGGTCTATTCTTACAGTGGACCTAGTTAAAGAAAGGTATTAGCTTCACTGTGATATGTTTTTATATGTGATTTCTTGAGTAGTTTTTTTAATTATGCATCTTTTACTGTTGTTGGATTGTTTGGCCACATTCTAATTTAAAAAAAAAAATTCAAATTAATATATGTACTTCTAGCAGTGGGAGGAGATGCTAGCTTTTTAGTGTGTGTAGTACATTTTTGGTTAGGTTTACAATTCACAACAAACAGCTGAACAACAAATTTGTTGTGTGTTGGAGTGTTTTAGGGGCGTGTACTGATGGGAGTAACCCTGATGATCTGTTCCGACTTGGCGTAGACGTATAGGGATTGGATGTACTTCATATTGTTACAGCCAGGGTAAGTTGAGTATCATTAGTATATGTGATCGGTTGTGGGAAAATCGGCTTAAACGCGGCAAACATTTTTTTTCAGTATCTCCGGGTAAAGCCGTATAGGTTGATTTTTTTCGAAAATTTTTTTATGGCAGAAATGGATAGACACCAGTTAGCTCTAGCTTATGACGCAGTTGTAAGCTCTGGCATGCTCTAGAACTCACACTAGGAGGCTAGAAACACTAGCCGGTTGGACTCGTGTACGGAGAGTTGCTAAGAAATTATTGGCGGGCTTTTCACTAACAGCGGGGAAGAAACTGTAGCTAACTAATTCACTTACTATTCTACATAATTCACATACTCACGCAATTCTCGCCATCATAGTTTCTTAAGGAGCCCTGCATTAAGCCTTTTAGACTTCTTTCAAATCCGCCTGTCACCGGTTTATTCCATAGTGTCCCGAAGACACGCAGTAATGGTATACAGACACAAGGCACGCCCCCTGGCCTTAGTAACGCCTTTACCCGGCGTTTTTTCGAAATCAGCAATAATAAGTTTAGCAAAAAATACTGAAGTGTTGTAGTGCGTAGGGCAAAGACAGTTTGTGCTGCAGCTTCCAAATTAGGAGGACGGCATCCCAAGGCCCCGTGCAACCTACTGGTAGGATAAATTAGAAAACTTTAGATGCCGCGTTTAGGCCGATTGTCCCCAAACCGGTCACATATGTGTATGTCGGAAGGTCGTGTGTGCATGTCAGTGGTAAAATACACTAATAGCAAACAAATACATTGTGTTGTGTTTGTATTGTTTTAGAGGAACGTATTCATACAACCTTCGTGGTGATCTTTATGGGCCGTAGAATCACCTAACAGTCTTATTGTTTATATTGTTGGAAAGCTCACGCAAACTCTATTAGGTAAAATTTGTTGTTAAGGGTTTAGACGGGCAAAAAAAAAAGATATAAAAATAAAATGGTGATTCGTTTGATTAACCATCGTTGCCCGAGGTCGTCGACGCGCGGTGAGATGAAGTCCGGAAAGAAAGGGTTATACCACATTAGAACCTCTTTGAGTAGGCAAGGATCCTGAATCATTTCTCCATGTGATCAGTGTATCCATCTTGTACTGGGGTGGGTACACAGATGCATGGATGAATTTTACCAAGTTTACAAACAGCACTGAAGGTATCAGCTGCTTATTAGTATTTTTCTATTGTGAAAGATAATTTTTTTTTTAGTTCTCACTGCTTGTGTTGTATTCCTCACAATTGCAGCTGACACTCATATAGTTGTTGTGTCACTATCCTTCCAATCTGGTATGAACGACGCACCCTTTGGGGACTTAGAAAAAAATTCCGGATTTTTTTAGGTTCAAGGTGTGTGATAACCATTGAACTTTAAACTGTTTATTTTTTGGGGGGGGGGGGGGGGGCGGGAAACGGTTAGATAAAGGGGTTCCTTTGGACGCTTGAAAGAACTCGGTGGGAGTAAAGAACTCGGTGCAAGAAGGTCCTGAGGGAAGTAGGCGAAATATACAAGGTGGGCAGCTATGCAGGTAAAAAAGTCTAATGCCTGTCCCAGAAAATTTAAATTTTAGGCTATAAAAACTCCGCAAATTTAGCTTTTGGAGGTAAAGAAGTTGGCTGTGTAGCCTTTACCTTCTTGGATTTTTACAATCACTTTGATCGGCCTATTCTCTGGCTATATTAACCCATTCACCAGCATAAGCGCCATATGGCGCCAATCGGCGTAGAAATTCAACCGCTCGCAATTACCGTTCAGTTCAAGCATAAAAAATGCAGAATAATCGGCTATATTACTGCTCCAAATAACAGAAATACAGCATATAGGTAACTACGTAAAAATAGAAAAGTAATGTTCAAATAAATTTTGAAATTTCAAACTAACCGCAGTAAAATGGCATCAAAGCAACTATCAACGGACGAAGTCGTTGAGCTTATTTTAGACAACGACTTCGACTTTTCGGAGGGTGATAGCAGCGATGAAGAAGGAGGGGGGCTGTATGCCTACACTGGTCAACAGCATTTTGACTCAGCGGAGGTTGCTGCTTTTAGTAGAGGCATTACAGCCGCACCTATGCCTGAGTCTTCCGTTGGATTTCTCCCTAATCAGGAAGATGACTCAGCTACAAGCGATAAATCTGTTGTCAGTTCAAAGGATACAGGTAAGCACACTATATAAGTTTGGTATTTTAGATGAAATGGACGATAATTACCGTATTTCTGTTTAATTTCGTTCAATTAAATTTCATTTTTTAATATTTCATTACATTTTAATTTCGGAAATTAAGATTTATACGAAAAAATTTTCCCACGAAATTTGTTTTACACTAAAATTTCTGATCTAACCATGCGTGCGTGCATGAAATGGCTGAGTTGGAGCCTTAAGCACCTCACTGTTGGCAAGTGCAATAGCTCTAGATGGAACACTTGCTGATAGATCTCCATTTGCTTCAGGAAGACCCTCCCTGCTCGCGAAGTACCGGTGTAGAGACATGTCTTCCTTCTTGAGAGAAAAATGCTCTACTAGAGCACGTGGCATGCAATTTTTCGTTCCTTAATTGTGACCCTCTACGGGAAAATCGGGCACAACGCGGCCCCGACGAAAAAATTATTTTTGCACTTACACACTCCTCGGCAAGCAGATATTAAGCTCTCCCGCCGTAGAGCTTTAGCCATTCCCGCTATATATCACCTAACCATTCCCTTCGTTAGGCTTATTTAATACAATTTTAAGAACTAAATCGATCTTTTTGCGACGTCTACGCATGCCGCGTTGTGCCCGATTTTCCCATAGACGGTCACAATTATTCATATATCCAAATATTCATAAGAAAATATTTCATAACTTAAATTTTCCGTATAATTTAATTTCGTATACTATGCACATTTCGAAATTATATCAGCATCGAAATAAAAGTGATATACGGTATATTTGAAGTAGTAAATTTTGAATAGCCTGGTGTATACAATTTATAGAAAACTTCCTATAGACCTATTTGAAAAAAAAGTGCATGTACAGAGACCAGAGCATTTGCCAAAAATCTATGGCTACTTTATGATCTAGAAAGCCCTGAGGATTATATTTAGTAGACTTGTTTATAGCTAGTTCTTAGCAATTATTTTTGTATTGCTATATATTGCTATTTTACTGATGATGATCACCAGGTAGTTGAAAATTTGAAACATATTTTGTTTCCAACTAGTAAATAGTAAACCAAGAAATACAATAAGTTTTATAGATATATATGTATGTATCTATATTATATATATATTGCAGTCAATGATTCCGATCTTGTTGATGACCAAGTGTCAATGTCTGTCTCCTCTACCAAGTCTTCACGTTATTCTATGTTGATTTCTCAGTCAAGTTTGTCTGATGAATCAGATCTTCACTCATCAGTGAGTTCCCAGAGTATGACAAACATACAAAGGCCTAGATGTAGGGGATCAAGGGGACAAGGCAGGGGAAGGAGAGGGCTAGGTGGGGGAAGGAGAGGGAGAGGCATAAGAAGGAGAGGGCAAGGTATGAGAGGAAGGAGGGGAAGAAGTAGTAGAGGACACACTACAAGTGTCAGAAGTAGCAATCTATCTGCAGCTACCATTGCTGTATTGAATGAAATTGGCTCTGAGTGGAAGAAAGAAGAACCCACTTCTTATACTCAACCATACACAATAATACCTGGCCCTGTGTCTCCTGCTGTTACTTCTCAAAGTAGTCCTCAAGATTTGTTCAGCCGTTTTTTTACAGATGCAGTGTGGGATCATATTGTAGTTGAAACAAATCGATATGCTAATTCCTTTGGTCTAAACAATCCTGATGGCCGTACTTGGACAGATACAACAGTTGAAGAGATGAAAGCATTTGTTGGGTTATTGATATACATGGGAATTGTAAGGCTTCCTAGACTAGAATTGTACTGGTCGTCACAGTTTTCTCTCATAAAAACACCTGGCATCAGTACAATCATGCCTCTCAGAAGATTTGAGCAGATATGGAGATTTTTGCATTTGACAGACAATAATCTTGAGATTGCATATGGCCAGCCAGGATATGATAAACTTTTCAAGGTGAGGAAATTGCTAGATTTGCTTTGCCCTAGGTTTGAATCTGAATTTGAGTTGCATCAATCTTGCACCATTGATGAGGCTATGATACCATTCAAGGGGAGGCTGAAGTTCAAGCAATATATGAAGGACAAACCCACAAAATGGGGAATCAAGGTGTTTGTGTTAGCTGATTCTATAACTGGGTATGTGAAAAGATTGCAAGTTTACACTGGTAAAGGGCTAGATAGTTGTACTACAGATGTGGGGTTGTGCACAAGAGTAGTTCTTGATCTATTATCAGGCTTTGAGAATACTGGTCTCCAGCTGTATACAGATAATTTCTATACCAGCCCACTTCTGTACCATCGGTTATACAAGCGAGGAATTAATGCTTGCGGTACAGTACGATCCAATAGAATTGGATTTCCAAAAGAACTAATTATAAAGACTAGTGAGACTAACCGTGGTACATACCAATATCTTAGTAATGGGCCTTTGGTTGCTTGTTCATGGGTTGACAAAAGAACTTTGTACTTTCTATCAACCATACATATTGGTGAGCCCCTAGGTAATCCCACTGTTAGAAAAAAGCAAGCCGATGGTAGCCAGGTTGATGTTGCATGCCCTCCTTGCTTACCGGACTACCAGACTAGGGCTAGGGCTAGGGCTAGGGCTAGGGCTAGGGCTAGGGCTAGACAGGGGGGACCAGCTTGTAAGCTATTATAATGTTGGGCGAAAATCCAAGAAATGGTGGCGGAGAATTTTTTTTTATTGCTTAGAGGTATCCATATTGAATAGCTTTTGTTTGGAAAAGATGGTGAAGCCTGCTGATTATCAGCAGCGAGGGAGGAAAAAAAGAGACATGCTTTCTTTTCGAATTGAATTGGCTATTGAATTGGTAGGATATTTTTCTTCACGGCAATGTGCAGCTGGACGACCTCGATCATCTGAGCATGTTCAACTTGATCGGCTCAATCCTAGTCTCGGTCATTGGCCAATACACACAAGTAGTAAAGGAAGATGTGTTGTTTGTTTGGAGACTATTAGAAAGAAATCTCTTCCTACAATTGGACATCGTCACGACTCCAGGATTCAATGCGAGTACTGCAAGGTTCCTCTATGTGTTGCTACAGAAAGAAATTGTTTCAAAAAATATCATACATTGGTCACCTTTTCATAGAAAAACAATTTGTATATCAGTCACACTTATAATAATAACTAGTAATGATTGTATTGATCCACAAGCAATAATATTGCAAGTCAATCTGATTACTAGTGATGTGCTTGAGCACAAATGGCGAGCGAGCCTAAAGACTATACTTATTTTATATGAATGATTTTGACTTCTAACACTGAAGCTACTGAAAATAAGGTCGTTTTTAAATTTAGCATACCGAGTAAATGGATTTCAGTGCCATAGAAACAACTCTCTGCAACTGCTTGGAAAGAAAAAAACAACAACAATAAGACAATACACGTTATTTAAAAGTTTTCTTTGTGATATTCTTTAGCTAAGTAGTGGTTGTAACACACAATGGTTTGACACAACTGGACATGCACCTACACAGACTTACCTTCGCAGTAGTCTTGTGGACAATGTATTTTCAAGTAAATACTGTTGCGCACGGCTTATAACCATCACAAAGAGCGCATTAACTTACCACCACCACTAACTCGAATAGAAATGGAAGTCCCTTAAGTTTTCAAGTTTGAACTGCACCCACAAAAGAATTCAAAACGGTAAACAATTCAATTTCTAGGGTGATACGGGTACTGATTGATAAACCGGAGGATTCTGTTTAGTGCAATTTGGGACGGGGTCGACCACATAACTAACACAAAAACGCGAGGGTCAAAGTACAAAATGACATACGTACGTCCAAACATATATACAAATAAATAAATAAACATCCCCGATTTTCGATTGTGTTACCCCTGTAAGTGTCTCGCTCGCTACGCTCGCTCGCCAAAAAGCAAACTACACATAAGTGGTTTTCAAGTGTTTGATAAGTAGATGCTAAGTGGGTGATAAGTGGGTCACTTGTGATTTATATAACAAAGGTGTTGCTAAGAAACCAAAATAATTTTTTTAAATAATTTTAGTATATATTCAATCTTTTTTTCTATTGTTGCTATGGAGTTTAAGCTATCAATGAATTTTTGTAGAATATTTTACAAAAACATAAAAAAAGTGAAATAAATCTGCCGGTGAAAGGGTTAACAAAACTTAAACAGTCAAAACTCCATTACTGTAACATGAAATAAGAGAGTAAATCCATCAAATGTTGTACTCATTATAGTTATTATGTGGTATAATTGGCGAGCGAGCGTAGCGAGCGAGACACTTACAGGGGTAACACAATCGAAAATCGGGGATGTTTGTTTATTTATTTATTTATTTGTATATATGTATGGACGTACGTAAGGCATTTTTGTACTTTGACCCTCGCGTTTTTGTGTTAGTTCGGTTGTCGACCCTGTCCCAAATTGCACTAAACAGAATCCTCTGGTTTAGCGATCAGTACCCGTATCACCCTAGAAATTGAATTGTTTACCGTTTTGAATTCTTTTGCCGGTGCAGTTCAAACTTGACAACTTAAGGGACTTCCATTTCTATTTGAGTTAGTGGCGGTGGTAAGTCAATGCGCTCTTTGTCATGGTTATAAGCCGTGCACACAGTATTTACCTGAAAATACATTGTCCACTAGACTACTGCGAAGGTAAGTCTGTGTAGGTGCATGTCCAGCTGTGTCAAAGCATTGTGTGTTACAACCACTACTTAGCTAAAGAATATCACAAAGAAAACTTTTAAATAACGTTGTTTTTTCCTTCAATTCAAGCAGTTGCAGAGAGTTGTTACTATGGCACTGAAATCCCTTTACCCTGTATGCTAAATTTAAAAACTGGACCTTATTTTCAGTAGCTTCAGTGTTAGAAGTCAATAAAAATAGTATAGTCTTTAGGCTCGCTCGCCATTTGTGCTCAGGCACACCACTAGTTATTTTTGCTATACTGTTAGTTTATATTAGCTATGTTTGAAATAGATGAACAAGGAAGTTACCAATCTTGATAAGTTTAATTACTGGCCAGGAATGGGCAAGTTACTTAGTGGTGTGGTTTGTGCTACAGCTTGTTCCACGTGCATATCAATTGTTGCTAAAATTGATCCCATTCCTCCTTCTCTCTCATAGTGTGGTGTATCTAGACCATAAGTAGGCTATGGCATAAAGGAATCTGCAAGATCTTTTCTAGCTGAAGATGACTTTTTGCTATTACTCCCACTGGATATGAAGAGTCTGTATTTAGTTTCAACATTTTATCTGTGTTGACTAACTAATATGGAAGATCAAGATTATCTCTAGCTACAAAAATCACTTCCATATTCCAGCATAACAACTTTGATACAGCAATGTTACCACACTATTCTGTGTAGCAGTTTGGTAAAAAGTTTAGAACGTGAGACTACCTAGCTTCATCCAACCCCTAGTTTATTAATCTGGCCTTTCGAACCCTCCCTCCCCACCTCCTTTTTTTTCCCCCTTTTTTTTCTTTTTGAGAATTATATTCTTGTACCATGGATTGCAAAGGGGCTGCAAGTTACTATGTACAGAAGTACCACAAAGTGACTCACCTCTAGGAAAAAGGTTAGTATATAACTCTGAAATCAATACATTACCCTACAGCACAGGGTTTCATAGAAGGGGGTGGGGGAGGAACCTGGGATTTCCCTCCCCCAAAGAATTGCCAATTTAATTGCTTAAATCAGCTACAATATTATAATAACAAAAAGTATGGCAATACTTTAGTTAAGCCAAGTTCTGTTCTGTTAGCTGATTTTGTAATCTAAATCTCTCAGCTGTAGTCTTACCAATTGAAAGCACAATATCACTTAGTTATAATGTCTAAAAACAAATTCATTAAAGACAGCAGAATTTCTCAGTTATTGTAGGACTTATTGGAGCCATGGTGCTTCAGTGACTTTGACTCCATAACTTTTTATCATTTTTAAAATCCCTCAATAGCATACTTGGCAATAGACCTTCTCTTATACGTATGTAGCTTTATTACTTTCTTTGCGAATAAACAAAAAAGTAACTCACGTTTTACACTCAACGTCCCCCCCAAGAAAACATCCAGTATGAAACCCTACAGCCATTAATTATATATGATTCCCATAGGCTAAACGGGAGAGCGTTCAAACACTTAAGAAAATAAGTACCTTCCAAATATTGTGTATTGTTGGGCAAGGGAAGTGAGTGAGACTCTCTCGGGTCTAGCCGAAGGCATATATACGTGTGTGTGGTACATTGCTTCTTCTGTATGTGAAGGGGTGGGGCTTTTAACGACATATTTCATTAAACTTGCTCAAAACATTTTCAGCAATAACATAAGCTTTGAGAAAAAAATCAGTATTTGAAGATATCTGTAAGGCTTACCAGATTGTATGCTTGCTATCTTTTCTCAGTCCGCTCCAATATTGCATTTTGCGTTCGACCACGTATGTGCTTAATTTAAATATTTTCCGCTAATGGTAGTGCTGCTACCAGTAAACATTGGAGTTTAGTAGTGGAGGGCATTATCAAATATCAGATGTTTGTATCTTTATAGCACAACTAAAATAGGTTTTGTGTTTATAGACAGTAAGGTGTTGTCATGAGACTAAACTCATGCCTTGGGCTCAATGAATAGACGACTTATTCCGTATTTAATTAGCTGAGTTAGCTCGCTTGTCACTATGCGCGACTGGATCGCACCATTAATAGCTATTAGATGTTTACCAACTATTCAGCAGAATGTGGGGGTTGATTATTGCAATTCAGAGGTCTCCTGTGTTTTTAGTTAAACGGTAAAAAACAACAACAACTCAAGGTGACAGATTGCAGTTAATTAACCAATCCTTCTGGGTCTTCCATGGTTTATTATTCTAATTTGGCTATTAAAATCCGTACAAAATTGCTAATTTTCCGTTTGTTCTCCATTGTGGATGCTAGTTAGGCAGCTGCTATTCATGTTCTGTCATGACAACATCACATTTGCCAACAACCAATGCTGTACTTCACTTTGTGTTACTTGGCAAGCAAAAAATCAATCTGAATTATCTATTTGCGGGACTACTGAGATGGATGCTCTTCAGGTTGACACAGTAAAAATGTACTATTACACCAGCTAAATATATTAATATTGCCATGTCATTTGATTGTGTTTGAAATAGGATTTTGAAAAATAAATATGATAATTGCATGTTGTATTCATAGTGAATTGCCATCATTATTTCAATGAAAGATAAACTACATCTGTATTATGTCATAATATCCCTGTAGGTGTGAACTCGTAAGGCTTCAATATGGTTTACTCGGACAAGATCTGGTGTGGACATTACAATATTCCTTTCTAGCTCTTAGGTAAGTGCGGGGTGATTAGAGCTAATCATTTGTTTTTTATTGTACAATCTTTATCATGTGGACATTGTGTGTCTGATGGTCTTGGCGTGCTCTCTACCAGAATTAAACATATGATATACTTTTTGCTTTATTTAATTTTTTTTTTGCTTTCAATTAATTTCTGCTGGTAGAATGGTTGACAATTGCAAAGAAATAAAAGTCAAATTTTCTTTTATTATGTAAAAGTAATAGCACAGGTAACCGTGCTATTCGGGTTCAATAGTACAGGTTACCCGTGCTATTCGGGTTCAATAGTACAGGTTACGGCAGGTGAAGCAGAGCGGACCGAGGTTACCGGCCAGGGAGTGGGAGGATCTACTGGCATTAGGCCTACGCATGCGCGGAGCGCTGCAGGGCCAGGCTATAAGGACCTCATGCATGGGAAGCATCATTTAGAGTTTAGTAAAAATAAGAAAGCATGAGTAGTAAGAACGGTGAAAGGACCACCAGACAGTCAGGGAAAACAACGGGCGAAGCCCGAGATCGCGAAGTCAGAGAGCGTGAGGAGCCTGTCTCCAAAAGGAGGAAAGAGGCTTCGAGTTCTGAGGGGGAATCGGACAGCGAGGGGGAACCCAGAGTTGGGATGAGAGAGATCAGAGGAGTGATCATGTCCAATGCTGTCGCGATTAGAAAGGTGCAGGACCAGGTAGAGGCGCTGTCTGGGGCCGTTCTTAAGCTAGCGAATCCAAAAGAGGGTAAGTTGGTGGATAGGGTACCTACTGACCAGCAGGGGGTGTATCTTGCTGGGTAGGCTGGGGTGAGCAGTATGTACAGTCAGGGATGGGTTAGGCAAGCTGGAAGAGCTGAGACTAATGTTCCTGACGCTCACCTCCGTACCGGTGTAGGTACGTGATCAACCGAGCTATATGGGCTTTGTGGAAGCAGCCAGTGGGCGAGTGTCAGGAAATTGTGAGTTCAGACACTGGGTGCGGTATGAAGTGATGAACCGTGGAGCAAGTTCGGTTTGGGGTAGTTAGGTACACTGGGCGGGTGGACTCATGCTTAGGAACGTAGTGTAGTTAGGGCTGGTGGCCGGGAGTGAATCCCACGCAGAGTTGGGGGCAGATGGTCAGTATTGTCCTAGACGTGCCTTAGCACAAAGGGATGGGACCGTGCCCGAGTGGCTCGAGGAGGCATGTGGCTCCCAGAGGGTGCAATAGGGTTGCACGAGTGGCCTGGTGGGGCAACGAAGTACCTGCATAAGGGGACGGTAGAGTAAGTTGCTGGAGATAGGCAACGAAGTACCGGCGTAAAGGGAAGCAGGTAGAGTAATTGCCAGGTGATTGCAACGAAGTACCTGCAAGTTGGGCAGGTAGAGTAGTTGCCAAGTGTATAAGTTAAGGCACGGCTGCAAGGGTACCCAGGAGTTGGGTGAGATGCCCGAGTGAGCAGTTGGATGTGCCAGGTAGAGATCAAGTGTAGGGCTGCAGGGAACGGGTGCCCGAGTGTATGGGCATTGGAACGTTCTAGATTGCCAAATGCCCGAGAAGGGACCATATGTGGGATGGTGAATGGGTACCGAGGCCATGGGGCACAAAGTCGTTCTCAGATATCACAATATATGGCCGGGCCTGGGGGAAAGACAATGGGAGAGTGAACGGGTGTTCTAAAGGACGCCTAGTGGTTCACCAAATGGTTGTCTATGTATGCAGGCGGGTTGGAGAGTCTGGCGAGAGTAGCCAGAGAGAAAGGGGCCCGTGTGGAGGCAACAGGGGCTGGCGGGGACGACAGTTCAGTGAAGTCGTTGGGAGGCCAGAGAGACCCCAAAGAGAATAAGGAGGCCAAGAAGGACGTGGGGGTGGTCCACTTCCTAAAGAACCAGCCTCCGTTGGATAAAAAGACAGTGGAAAAGATCAGAGAGGGTGCCTTCGTGGAGTTCGCCATGTTCCCTGTGTTTGATGATGGCCCAAGTGTGACTGGGGGTCTGAGACTGGATGGTGGTGATCCCGACGACGGAGGGTCGATCGGGGCCACGAGCAAGAGAAAGAGCACCATGAAGGAGATTCCTGATCTGGCGACGTGGAGCACTTGCTTCACCTTGTTCAATCTGGCATGGGCCACGGGAAACGCCGACATGTGGATCCCGCTGGCAGCCTACAGGGAGGTGATCTTCAGGCTGGCAAAAAGACACCCGTGGGCACAAGTGGTCAGGTATGACCGGAGATTCAGGAGAGAAGCTGCTGGAAGGAATGACGTGGTGTGGGGCGAAGAGAACTTTCCCCTGATGTTAGACGTCACTCACTCTTCGCTACCCACTAGCAGTGAAACGAAGCCTGGTGGGGGATTTGCGTCGAGAAGGGCTGACTCCAAGAAGAGAGGAACGTGTTTCCGATTTAACAAGGGGGAAGGCAGATGCAACTACGGACAGCAGTGCCGGTTTAACCATGTTTGTGCCACCTGCGGGGGAGAGCACCCGGCAGCAGTACGCAAGACTACAGACAAGTCGTCTTAATGTGGGGACCTCGCATCATTGTTCACGTGTCATCATATTGTATTATTGTTTGGTGATCATTGCTCATCTGTTTACTGGGTCACCGATGGGGTGCAAGTAGGCAGTCAAGGACTGCAGAGTTGGGCGAGTGTCTGGGCGAGTGTCAGTAGTAGTAGAGGGTAGCGGAGCCGGGATGGTAGCTAGAGCGGGAAGGATACATAGGGGCGGATTGGGGTAGTTAGAATGCATGCCGTAGATAGAATACACACACGTAGTTAGGGTTGGAAGTGTCTCGGTACGGAAGGGCTTCAGCTTGTTATTTTGCTGTTGCAGGGTACCGTTTCACAAGTCAGTTGTTGGAACTCGAGAGAAAGTCGGAGGGCTCGAGTAGCAAAGTGCTGCAGGGAGCAGAGGAGGTGGTCACCCCTCTGAAGTGGCAGCAGTGGGAAAAGGACCTGGGGGAACACCCGGACAAAGAATGGGTAGAGTTCCTGGTCAGAGGGTTGAGACGCGGGTTCAGACTGGGGCACGACCAAGATAGGTCGCGGCTAGGGTCACAGACAGGCTCAATGTATGAGGCGTCTCAACACAGAGATATCATTACCAATTACCCGCAGAATGAACTGCAGGAGAGAAGGATCTGGAGAGTGGACGGGGACACCGTGGAAGTACAGTGCTCCCTGTGGTACCAGGCAGGCGTGATAAGAAGAAGAAAGAGAAGACAGAAAGAAAGAAGAGAGAACATTAAATAGTCAATTATGTGTGGAACTTTGTGTGTGTCATTTTGTCATTTAATTATTAGCAGTGTGGTGTGCGTGTATTAGAATCGTGTGTGTCGTGTGCATAAGTATTGTGAATTTCCTGTATCAGTTGTGAGCATGCGTATGAGAGGGTTTTCATCTCATAAAAACCCTCTCCACTTCCGGTGTAGTTCAGTTACCTATTCTATGATCTTAATTAGTAGCTTAATCTCTGCTGTCAAGTTCATAGCCACGGGCGGGCCTAGCTCAACTCAGCTAACGTCTTCCTAGTGCGCAGGGTAATTCTGGTGGCAGCGTTACTACAAGCAACATTCCCCACAACTGGCGGCAGCGGTGCTCTTCTTTGGCCTACCCTCTGAAGTCGAGTTACAGATCTTCCCCCCACGTGGTCGAACCTACCGTGTATCCCTTGGAGTCTCTCTTGGATCTACACCCCCGAGTGTGACAGTGTCTCCTTCGGACTTACCCAAGTGGCTACAAACTCTTTGTGTTTGGTGTTTTGTGTGTGTGTGGTATTTCTTGTATCCAAGTTATTTCTTGTGTTACTTTCTTGTGCAATTTTTAGTTTGTTATAATTTTTGCTTTTCTCTTTCCAGGGCAGCGGACGTCTCCACTGTTGACTGTGCATGTCGGGACCTGGTAGAGAGAGGAGGGAGAGAGTGTGTCGTAGCAAGTCGAAATTTGGATCTTACGTTGACTCGGATTCGTCAGCAGCAGATTCAGGAGTTTCTTCAGCTAAGAGAACTGTAAAGAACGGGAGTGAGAGCGAGTCGACAACCTCACTGGAAACTTTGTTAGAGACAACATTGTGTGAACATTCGAGTAGAGAGATGAGCGACAAGGAGTTAGTGGAAGCCCCTGCGTTGAAAATCAGGGAGTCAAGTGTAGTGAGGAGTAAGGGAGGTGCGTCATTGACTTCCCACAGGAGCGAGAGTAGGCCTAGCAGACGGCCTGATAGGAGTCCTAGCAGCGCGAAGAGAGCCAGCAGTGCCCTCTCTGCTAGTAAGACAAGAAGAGTGAGTGCCCATAGATCTTCCAGGGACAGACTACCCCCAAGGGAGGATGGGAGAGAAGACGAGGAGTCGAGTGAGGAAGAAGTGGAAACTGAGAGTACCATTTCAGAAGAAGAACCAGAAGAAGAGGAGGGCCCTGTTATGATGACGGGGAAGAGACTTGATCTACTCCTCAAGGCAGTCAGCCTAACACTGGAGGACAAGAAGACCTCCACAACGTCAGAGTATACCGCAAAGGAAATCCAGGCCATCGCCTCCTATAGGGATTCAGATGAGATACATCATTATATTCTCTCCCTGGAGGCTGACCTTAAAGACCTGAATGTCCCACAAAAGAGGTGGAAACGAGTGCTTATCAGGAAATTGACCCCGAAAGCAAGGAAAACTATTCGCGGTTTTGTGAGTGAAGCCTCCTGTACATATGATGAACTAAAGATCGCCCTGATAAAGAAGTTGGGCCCCAGCAGGACCACAGTGATGGACAAGCTGTTCGGCATGAATGACCGGGATCTGAGGAGAATGGAACCAGCTGCCAGAGTTCAGCACTTTCGTGAGTACATGGACAGACTAGTCCTCTCATGCAAGTCGCCTGAAGACGTCCCCCTAGCCATTGTGACAGGGATGTTCCGGCAAACCCTGTACCCCTCAGAGAAGTGCTTGTTGGAAGCCTGCTCCATATCTTCATACGAGGATCTACTGGACGCAGCTGAGGTCCTGGCGTCGGGAGGCAGACGGCATCAGGAGAGGTATGATAAGAGAGAGGGTGGTGGTGATAGAGGTCATAGTGGTGGTGAGAGAGGTTATAGTGGCAGTGGTGGTCGTGAGAATTATAGGTCATTTAATTCGGAAGGATTTAAATGTTTTAAATGTCAAGGGCATGGGCATCGAGCATTTGAGTGTCGGAGAGGTGATAGTTCCTTTAATATAACTTGCTTTGTTTGTAATGAACAGGGGCACAAGTCTATCGACTGCCCCAGCCGTGCAGACAAAGTAGGTAAGGAGAGTGGCAAAACGGGCGACAAGCCTTCAGCCAAAAAGCATAGTACAAAGAGCCAGGCAGGTGTAACTGATGAAAACACTTTATATGATTTCCCTGGCAAATGCAATGGTTTTGATTGTTATTTCCTACCTGACACGGGAGCAGTTGTCTCCCTGGTCTCTGAAGATCTGGTAGAACCGTCTCACTACACGGGCAAATATAGCAACTTAGTGCTGGCAAACGGGCAAGTCATTCGCAGACCCATGGTGAAAGTGGAAATAGAGTTAATGGGTAGAAAGTTCACACAAGAGGCTGCTGTGAATCATGACCAGAAGAGACCAAAATTTGTCTTTTTTGCTTCTCCCCCTAGAAGTGAGGGAGAGGCTCTGGTTACACTTGAATCTATGTGTAAGAGGGAGGTTGGGCGTCACACGGTGTCGCCAGGAGAGAAGAATGTTTCACATTCTGTCTCTCCAGTCTCCGCTGTTGTGACGCGGGCTGCCAGTAAAAAGGTGGCCTCGCAAGCAGCAGAGCTGGAGACAGAAGAGAGCTCTGAGACAGCTCCTGAGGGAGTTTTGAGTGAGTCTGTGTCTTGTGAGAGTTCTAGTACATCGGTGCCTATGTCTGTGAGTGGGCAGGGGGCTGATGCGTCTCAGGTGGCTACATCTCCTCTATCAAAGGAGAAGGATAAGCCCTCTGGTGTGTGTAGTAGTTCTGATAGTTCTAGGTTGAGTGATAGTGCGGAGGAGTGTGTTGGTAAAGACAATGTGAGCAGTGATGTGGAAGAAGATGTTCTCGTTTCTTTAGGTTGTCCTGAATTGTTGGATGGTTCAGTGAATAAATGTATTAAGAATGAAATTAATGAGGATGTGACTTTGAGAGCTGTGAGAACTTTGGGAGATAACAAACAGAATGGTTATTTTTGGCGGGACGGCTTGTTATTCCACAACATCATCGACACCTCGGGTGACGAGAGGTGCCGATTAGTGCTTCCCGTAGGAAGGAGAAAACATGTTTTGGAGTTAGCCCACAATAAGTCAGGCCATATGGGTGTGAAAAAAATTAGAGAATTAATCAACAGGAATTTTAGTTGGCCAGGCTTAGGTAAGGACATTGTAAATTGGATTAATCGTTGTGAAGCTTGCTCTAAATTTAATAAGAGTGGTGGTAGGCAGGTTGCCATGGTACAGAGACCAGTAGTCAGGGTCCCGTTTGACTCGGTGGCCTTTGACTTGGTAGGCCCCCTCCCGAAGGCCAAGGGTGGGGTGAAATATGTGCTCACGTACATTTGCATGGCCACAAGATGGCCTGAAGCTGTGCCGTTGAGATCTGTGACGGCAGAGGCGGTGGCGTCCGGGATGACATCTATCATCTTTAGGACAGGCCTCCCGTCCAGAATTCTGACAGACAGAGGTACTGTCTTTGTCAGTAAGTTGTGCGAGAAGATGTGTGAGATCATTGGTTGTGATCTTGTCCACACCTCACCGTACAGACCGCAGTCAAACGGAGTCCTTGAGCGCCTACATGGCACTCTTAAGCCAATGTTATCGAAAGCTGTAGACAAAGGTATTGACTGGGCTGACTTTTTGCCAATGGCCCTGTTCACTATTAGACAGGTACCCAATCGCTCAACGGGATTTTCGCCCCACGAGCTAGTATTTGGTAGGAAGATGGTGGGACCACTTGATGTTTTGTACTCAGGGTGGGTGGAGCGAGAATATGATGAATTGGATGTGTGTGAGTGGGTGTCTCAGTTGCAGGAGAAGCTGGACCTACTACATGATCTGGCTAGCGCGCATGAGCTGGATGTTATTGAGAAGAGAGCGGAGTCATTCGATAAGAATAAGGCGGAGAGAGAATTTCAGAAAGATGATGAAGTCCTTTTGAGAGTGCCAGGTTTGAAGGCTGCCCTTTCTGCTTCGTGGGAAGGACCGTACGTAGTCACTCAGAAAGTCTCCCGGGTGACGTACAGAATCAGGAGGACAGATTCGGAGCATGTGAGGATCGCTCACATAAATAATCTTAAGAGGTATTGTGTGGGCGAGGATATGAAATTAGTGGCAGGGATTAGTGTAGTGGCTGAGGAGGATGTGGAAATGGAAAAATGGGTTGATAGGCAAGTGTTGGGTAGTGCTTTGTGTGATGGGTATTGTGAGGAAGAAATGGGGAGGTGTTTAGATGCTCATAGTGAGTGCTTCAGCAACAAACCAGGCTTATGTGTGAAGGGTGTGTGCAAAATTAACCTTATTGAGAATGCTAAAGTTGTGAATATTCCCCCCAGGAATATTCCGGTGAGAATCAAGGAGAGTGTGGAAGCGGAAATTAGAAAGTTATTAGCAAATGGTATAATTGAACCAAGCGACTCTGAATGGTGTAGCCCCATTGTCCCCGTACGAAAAAAGGATGGGAGTGTAAGACTCTGCGTGGACTATAGGGAGCTAAATAAGGTGACACCTCTGAGAAGGTTTTGGCTTCCTTCTCTCAGGGAAATCCTAGATGAGGTGGGACCCAGTGCAGTGTTGTCTAAGCTGGATCTCACCTCGGGGTTTCATCAGGTGCAGATGGACCCCGAGTCGAGTGAGCTCACTACTTTTGGTTGCTCTTTGGGCAAGTTCAAGTTTGTAAGAATGCCGTTCGGTCTCAAAAACGCCCCGGCGGTATTCCAGTCTGTGGTTGAGGAGGTATTGAAACCAGTGAAAGATGTGAGTAGGAATTATATAGACGACGTAGTAGTGTTTAGTGGTAGTTGGGAGAAACATTTGGAGGATTTGAGTCGTGTGTTGAGGACGTTGGATGAGGCAGGTTTGAAAGTGAAAAGGGCTAAATGTGAGTGTGGGAGGAGGTCGATGGAATACTTAGGGCATCAGATTGGGGACGGTCGGTTGGGAATTCCGGACGCAAGAGTTATTGCTATGAGGGAGTACGAGAAACCAGTGACAAAGAAGCAAATGAGGGCGTGTCTAGGTACCTTCAGCTATTACCGAGAGTTTATCCCGGGATTTGCTGACTACTCGACCCTCCTCTCTCCCAGTACTTCCCTGACAGCACCCCACAAAGTCAACTGGACGGTGGAGATGGATGCTGCCTTTGGTAAGTTAAAGCACTTATTGTCTAATGCTGTTGTTTTGTTTGTCCCTCAAAGAGATGATGACCTAGTAATTTACACGGATGCGAGTGGAGGTGGCATCGGAGGCTGCCTTCATGTGTGCAGAAATGAGAGAGAGCTACCAGCGGCTTTCTACAGCCGTCAACTGAGAGGTGCTGAGTCAAGGTATTCGGTGACGGAACTAGAGTCCCTGGCTATCCTGGAGAGCCTGAGGCATTTCGATCATTACGTGTATGGAGCTGAAGTTCGAGTGGTCACTGACCACAGGGCATGTCTGGCGTTGAACACCAGCAGTCACCTCAACAAACGTCTTATGAGGATGGCCCTGAAAATCCAACAATATGACGTGGACATCGAATACAGACCAGGTAGACTCAACGGAAATGCGGATGGTCTCAGCAGGCAAAATTATGTGTGTGAAGACGATGACGACGCCTCGCCTGGACCTGGAGAGTATCAGCTTGGCCCGTCGGCCCAAGGCTTAGCGGGGGGGCCTGTGGTACCAGGCAGGCGTGATAAGAAGAAGAAAGAGAAGACAGAAAGAAAGAAGAGAGAACATTAAATAGTCAATTATGTGTGGAACTTTGTGTGTGTCATTTTGTCATTTAATTATTAGCAGTGTGGTGTGCGTGTATTAGAATCGTGTGTGTCGTGTGCATAAGTATTGTGAATTTCCTGTATCAGTTGTGAGCATGCGTATGAGAGGGTTTTCATCTCATAAAAACCCTCTCCACTTCCGGTGTAGTTCAGTTACCTATTCTATGATCTTAATTAGTAGCTTAATCTCTGCTGTCAAGTTCATAGCCACGGGCGGGCCTAGCTCAACTCAGCTAACGTCTTCCTAGTGCGCAGGGTAATTCTGGTGGCAGCGTTACTACAAGCAACATTCCCCACACTCCCCATTCGGTGTGATCCCCAAGAAAGGCAAGCCAGGTCGGTGGAGGCTGATAGTAAATTTGTCTGCACCAGAGGGATGCAGTGTGAACGACGGTATCAGCAAAGACCTGGCTAGTGTCACGTACACGTCAGTAGACGAGGTGGCCCACAGAGTGGGGGAGCTGGGATGGGGGGCACTGATGGCAAAGGCCGACGTCAAGGCGGCCTATCGTAATGTGCCAGTGCACCCCAGAGACAGATGGCTCTTGGGCATGGAATGGGAGGGCGTCAAGTACGTGGACGGTACCCTCCCGTTTGGTTTGAGATCAGCACCGTTGCTATTCACGGCGCTGGGAGATGCAGTCCAATGGATTGTGGAGAATGAGTGTGCCGGTTGGATCAGACACTACATAGATGACTTCATAGTAGTGGGTAGCAAAGGCACCAATGAATGTCAGAGCACGATGGCAGTGTTCAAAGAGTCGTGCAAGAGATTGGGCATGCCCCTAGATGACAGCAAGGAAGAGGGGCCTTGCGAAGTTCTGACCTTCTTGGGCATAGAGATCGACTCGATCAAAGGAGAGTTGAGATTGCCCCAAGACAAGGTGTCAGAGTTGAGAGAGCTCCTGGCCAAGTGGGGGAGCAAGAAGCATTGCAGGAGGAGAGAATTGGAATCACTGGTAGGCTCTCTCAACCATGCATGCAAGGTGGTGCGGCCTGGAAGGGCCTTCAAGAGAAGGCTACAGAGCAGGCTCGCGGGAGTCCGCAGAGACGGTCAGAGAGTAAGACTCAACCTGGACGCAAGGGCTGACATTGAATGGTGGCGTCTGTTCGGGCTGAATTGGAATGGCACGTCATTGCTGAGTGGATGGATGACCGTAGAAGGGGACGAGATAGAACTGGTGTCTGATGCATCGGGCAGCTGGGGCTGCGGAGCGTTCTGGAATGGGAAATGGTTCCAGATCAAGTGGGACGAAGTGCCGGGCACGGCAGAATGGTCCATCATGCCCAAGGAGCTATTGCCCATTGTAGTGGCAATGGTGGTGTGGGGCAAGAGATGGTGGAAAGGCACAATCACGGCCAGATGTGACAACATGTCAGTAGTGGCGGCCGTGGGTGCCGGGAATTGCAAAGAAATGAGATCCATGCACATGCTGAGATGCTTGGCCATGGTGGAGGCGACGTGGTCGTTGGCTGTGAGGGTAGAGCACATAAGAGGGGTGGACAACAGAGTGGCAGATGCCCTGTCTAGAAATGAGGCAGAATTTGCCCGTATGTTAATGCAGGGAGCGGAGATGGAGCCAACGGCAGTACCGAGGGAACTCCTGGAGGTGCTCTGCAAGAAAGGTCCATCCTGGTGCGAGCCGGAGTGGGAGAAGCTGTTGGGGCTGCTATAGAATGGTCAGTGGCAGAACCAACAAGGAAAAGATACACTTCGGTTTGGGAAAAGTACAGGGAATGGTGCGAGGGTCTGGGGGAGACTCCTCTCCCTGTGTCAGAAGACAAGGCCACGGCATATGTGGTGACATTGGCCAAAGAGGGGCTGAAAGGAGGTGCGGTCAAGTATCATTTGGCTGGGATCCGTTGGGCCCAGATCAAGGCTGGCCTAGGTGCTCCACAGTGGAGTGCCATGACCAGGTTGGCACAAGTGAGAAAAGGTCTGGCCAGAATGGAAGTTGTTGGAGAAAAAGACCGACTGAAAAGGGGACCAGTGAGATGGCATCACTTAGTGGCCATGAAAGCATCTTGGGACCGTGATGGCCGAAAAGGTACGATGCTCTGGGCCGTGGCATGTTGTTGTTTCTTTGGATGCCTACGAGTTGGGGAAGCACTGACTCCAGACGGAGTCAGCTTTGACGAGAAGGCACACCTGACCTGGGAAGACGTGGTGCTAGAGGATGCACCGAGGCCTGGGTGGATCAGACTGTGCATCAAAGAGTCCAAGACGGACCGGCTGAGAACAGGGGTCATGGTCACCCTGTACAGCAGAGAGGACGAGCTGTGCCCAGTGAGAGCGGTGCTGCTGTTCATGGCAGCCCGCGGTAGAGGACCAGGACCTTTCTTCGCCGACGAAGATGGGAAGGGACTGACGAGGAGAAGTTTTGTGTCTGAAGTCAAGTGTGCCCTGGAGAAGGCAGGCCTTTCGGCCGGTGGGATCTCAGGGCACAGTTTCAGAATTGGTGCAGCTACGGCTGCAGCCGAGAGAGGGGCGTCCGACGAGGACGTGAAAGCTCTGGGCCGCTGGAAAAGTCGTGAGTACCGAGGGTACATCAGAAAGAAAGAAGGTGCCCAAGCTGGGGCTGCCAAGAAGTGGACTGAGGCCTCCAAAGTGAAGAGGGACCAGCAGTCGGAGCTCGATCGGTCCCAATAGTGTAGCAGTCACCTATTTGTCATTTTGCTGAGGTATTGTATGTGCCGTTATTGTGCATTATGATTCAACCTAGGCAAGGGGTGTATGGAGAGTACGGGCAGTCTGGTTGGGTAGTATGGTGTGGGGATGGATCCTATGCGCTAGTGTGGCTGGCTGGATGCAGGCGCCACAGGGTCGAGAGTGGGGGGTGTCTGTGGGGTGACGCGGTCGCAGCGTTAGGTAAAGCTGCGGCCGCTGTAAGGCGAGCCTGAGACGCTGACGGCCAATGCTCGGTAAGCCCCCAATCGAGACCCTGCGAAGGTGGGGCTGCGTGAGAGGCAGCCCCGCACATGCGCACTGCGGCCAAAGCCACACACTTACCAAAGGGGATATGTAGCCAACTATAACACACCAAAATGTATAAGTCTACTCTGCTACAAGTGTTCATCGACGACTCAACGACTGCCAGTAGGTAACGGCAGGTGAAGCAGAGCGGACCGAGGTTACCGGCCAGGGAGTGGGAGGATCTACTGGCATTAGGCCTACGCATGCGCGGAGCGCTGCAGGGCCAGGCTATAAGGACCTCATGCAGTGGGAAGCATCATTTAGAGTTTAGTAAAAATAAGAAAGCATGAGTAGTAAGAACGGTGAAAGGACCACCAGACAGTCAGGGAAAGCAACGGGCGAAGCCCGAGATCGCGAAGTCACCCACCCGCCTCTACCCGGTAGTTATGAGGGTTAGAGGGGGCAGGGTCTCCGGGGGATCTTAGGTTGGCATAAGGTCTTCCGTGAGCTGGTTGTAGTACGCATAGGGCGTTGGGGTGACGCGGTCGCAGCGTTAGGTAAAGCTGCGGCCGCTGTAAGGCGAGCCTGAGACGCTGACGGCCAATGCTCGGTAAGCCCCCAATCGAGACCCTGCGAAGGTGGGGCTGCGTGAGAGGCAGCCCCGCACATGCGCACTGCGGCCAAAGCCACACACTTACCAAAGGGGATATGTAGCCAACTATAACACACCAAAATGTGTAAGTCTACTCTGCTACAAGTGTTCATCGACGACTCAACGACTGCCAGTAGGTAACCCGTGCTATTCGGGTTCAATAGCACAGGTTACCCGTGCTATTCGGGTTCAATAGTACAGGTTACCCATGCTATTCGGTTCAATAACACAGGTTACCCGTGCTATCACTCGCTTAGTGGCCAGCTTTTTAAAAAGTCATTTGCAGTTGTAGCTACACTGTATTGTTCACTCATTATCTCCTTATTTCAGGGTTAGCTTCCGCTGAAACTATGTTTTCAACGTAAGGCTCCTAAACTGTTCATAAACATTCCGTCTAATACGGGTAGAGCTTCTGTGGTAAAGAATGACATTGTCTCCAACTAGAAACTACTCGAACTGTACGTTTCCAAGGTTAATGCTGCATGCATATACACTTATCTGTACTACTTCACTTAGCTACCCTACCGTGGTATTTCACTTTCCCCATGTGATTTCCATTGAACGGCGATTTTTTCCCCATACATTTTTAATGGGCAACTTACGCGCTGTACTATTAAATATATAATAGTACGGCGCGTAAGTTGCCCTTCTAAAATGTATGGGAAAAATCGCTGTTCAATTGAAATCGCACAGGGAAAGTGAAATAGCGCGTAACTAATTGAAATACTGCGTAACTAATGGAGATGGCACAGTAACTAAGTGGAAATTAAGTGAAATACCATCGCAACTAAGTGAAATAGTAAGGGTAAGTGCGCATGCGTGCAGCGTTAACCTAGGAAACGTACAGTTTCTTAGGTCATTTTTACCACAGAATGACCTACCTTAGACGGAATGTTTTTTAACAGATTAGGAAGAGCCGTACGTTGACAACGAAGTTCCAGTGGAAGCTAATACTGAAATAAGGAGATAGTGAGAGAACGATAGTGTAGCTACAATTGCTAATGACTTTTAAAAAGTTAGCCTACTATTAGCGAGTGATAGCACGGTATTAGGGATCAATAGCACTCGTAAAGCAATTGAAATAGCACTTGGCTTCACCTCGTGCTATTTCAATCGTGTTACTTGTGCTATTAATCCCAAATAGCATATGGTTACCCGTGCTATTACTCATACTAATAAGTTTCAGAGGTTAATGTTCTCAGATTGTGCCCTAGTATATTTTTTTGCCCCTCTCCCCCCTCCATGTTAAGTGGGTCATGTCAGGTGTTCTAACAATTACACAGAGTGGGCATTATTTAGAATGTTGTGCTTTTAATGTGCACTCCATGGAATAAATTTTCTCTCAGTACACACTCATGGCCACATTTGTAAGGTTTCATATAGTGTGTGTGTGTGGGGGGGGGGGTACTTCCCCACTTTAAGTGTAATCTGATCATCAGATTTCACCATGGTTTCCAAATTTTTAAAACGCATAATAAAAATATAGGTATTAAAAGTTTGATTTTTATATGCAAGCATTTTAAAATATGTTTTAGTCCTGGAAGCTTAGACCAGACATAATACTGTTAGCTTTATGCCTTTGTCGCCAAGAAAAAAAACATGGTTAGAAAAAATACATAAACGCTACCTTTTAGATATTGACTTCTAATATCACTGAAAATGTTCACAAAGCATTAATGAAGCAATTGATAAACCTTTTAACACCAGTAACTGGCATTTTTATGTCATGCTAGTCCACAGTTTACACTCGAAGACATCATGGTTGAGCAATGAGAATTCTCAGTATGTATTTTTTTAAATATTATTCTTCAATATAAGGACTGTATTTATGGTCTGGTAACGCCCAATGGAAATGATATCATAGGAAAAAAGTGTAAATGTTAGATCACCACAATTAAGTTGGTACAAAAAATGTAGTACATACTGCCAAAGAAGCAAAAACAACAAACACAAAAGAGGTTATGAGTTGATGGATTGATGATGATTATTACTAGTATTATCCACTGTAGCTGATGACATTAAACATGTAGTATGTGTTAGTGGCCAATACCGTGCTGGAATTGATTGGCCTGATTATTTAATTTGTTCTTTCGCAGATCATGTTTGCGTTTTACGTGCTCTTTTTTGCCACGCTTTTTTTGTACAGCACAGTCTGATTCTGGATGTGGTCGTTTAACTCCTTCCACTCATTGCCATTTTATTACCTCGTGGCGCTCCTTCTCGGCGACGGGAAACTGCTGTTGGCTGGACGTTAATTCTTCGGCCAGCTACTGCACTGACTTCATTATTTTTTTTGAAGTAGGTATGTAATAAACTGCTCAGTTTAGGTGTTGCCGATAATTCTGGCTCAGTACTAGAGATGGTATCTAAATAAATAGTAAAACACTTTTTTAACCCAACAGTATAAATATTGTGTGTCCATTCGCTTGCATACATCTTCCATGAACGAACAACACAGCTGTGACACAGTTTGCACAAGGTTATCTTTTTCACTGCTGTCTTTCTCCAGTATATTAATTAAATGATCTAATTTATCTTGGGCAGAGTTATCACTGTCAGTATTGCTGGATGAAGAAGGAAAATCTAGCTCAAGTGTTTCCGTGTTATCTATAGATGTACTTATTTCTGTATTATCTTTAAAAATTTTATAAAATGTTGGTGTTCCTGCTTTATCCGATCCTAAAGCTATCACACCACACAAATACCTGCCACTAGAGTTGAAGAAAGTAATTAGATTAGGCGAGTTCATTTTATATTTATTAGCTACAGCATGTTGATGTCTGCAAGGCTCACCTCTAGGAAAGCCAGTGATTCCAACACTACATGTACATGTCCATTTCTCAGTGTCTACTATATATTCTCGGTCGCCATGCTTACTCTTAACTATGTATGATGCATTACTTTGATTATGTTTGGTTATGTCTTTATCATTGACCTGGTATGCTCCCAGTCCTTTGTGACGAAGTGAAATGTATCTATCTATCCTATTATATGCTACTGACAGTAATCTACGTCATAGTACATTTCAAATGTTACAGTAGTAAGTTCAAAAACCTGAACCAAATTGTAGGCCTAAATCTTTGAAATACTATATCTTTTAAGATTCGTATTCCGGCCTCTGCATAATTATTGGTGTTTATTCCTCTAGTGCTGGTGTTATCTCTATCACATATTGCCCATTCTTGTCGTCTCTCCCAATACGTATCGACATGCCTAATATATTTTTCGTACTGCTTCGATATGGAGTCTTGTTTTATATTTTTATATTTATTATTAAGAACATCTTCGGTGTTTGCATATACCATATTTCTTATTAACTGCATCAAGTGTTGTCGATGTTGTATATGAATTCCATTATTGCTATGGAGCAACCATCTCCACATAGTTTGTAGGAAATGAAATACACACAAATACAGTGACGAGGCCATGTCTTTTTCAAACCACTTCGTTCAGCTTGTGAGTCATCTGTAATTATTATTATTATTTTTGTGCTAGTTTGCTGAGCCTGCTTTTTCTCCTCATGCCACCACTGACGGAGTATCCGAGTGTGGCACTTCTTACCACTATCCACACCTGTTACACTGCTTGAGCCTTCTCCTGCACTCTTTTCTCACTTTTGAGCTTGTTTCAGCTCCTAGCTCTGTTTAGGGCCTGTCTCAGCCCTGTTCTGCACTCGTTTTGTTCTAGCCACACCTTTGAACCTGTCTCAGTTCAACTTGGTCTTGCTATTGTTAGTGAATTCTGGTGAGAGTACTAACAGCTTTATTCTTGATCCCTGCAGTGCGGGCCTGTTTCAGCCCGACTTCTAGTCCGGACCCTTAATTACTTACATAGTTCCCGTATCTACTATTCACACCCGCTGGGTGGAGGGAGAACCACCAACACAGCAAACTTACGTTCGGTCTCGCCGGGTCCATCGGCACCTTCCGCGGTCGTGTCTTCGGATCCTTCCCTGCTCCGTTTAGACGTGTTGCGCGCCAACGATTCAAGAGGTGCCTCGCGCAGCTTGGCGACGACACCGTCCACGATGGCACTCAAGTTCTCCGGCGTCAGGCTTTCTGCCATCGCAAATCGTTACAGATACTTGCCTTCAGTTTGGCTCACAAATGGCTGTTGCTAATACCAATTGCTGACTGACGATTGACATGCGGATCCGCGCCTTCTGAGCGTGCGCTAACGGGCAACCCTTTACCGTTTGCGATCTAGGTATTCTGTTAACCCCATTCAATGTGCCATTAAACTTCATTAAAAAAATAGTGTTTAAGCCAGGAATCCAGCAACTATGTAGTTATCAAGTTCTGACCCTTCATAAAAACTAGGTTGAAACTTTCTCACATAAAGGGGTCTGGGGGAAAGCAAAGGAAAAGCATGAAAACAATCTTAGTTGTCACCGGGGAATCGAATCTAGGAATCCTGGTATTAGCCACCAGTGCTCTAACCACTGAGCTACGACAACTCACAACTTCCAAGACCTTCACACTTTCCCTTTATATGTTGAGCAGTACCTCTTGCTGCACTCTCGTCAAATTCCCAGCAGCAATTACGATTTTTTTTTTCACATTTCTTCCTTTGCTTTTTCCCAGACCCCTTTAAGTAAGAAAGTTTTAATCTGGTTTGTATGAAGGGTCAGAACTTGATAATTGTGATGATAAAGCCTTTTCAATCCACTAATTCTGGCTCCTCACTGAAAGGGGAGGTATTTCCAGTCGACACCGAAAAGGTGTTCTGACGGCACATAATTGGGGGTCTGTCAGGAACCCTGGTTTCAGCTACTAGTATGCTCAGTGTCATAGCTCAGTGGTTATAAAGGGGGAGGAGGGGGGGGGGTAAGTTTAACTTAACTTAGAGAGGCAAGCAGTGTAGCTAGAGTTGATTTAGCTGGAAATAGAAGAGGGAGGTGACGGTTATAGTTGAGGGTTTAATAGTTTGGGATAAAGGTCTAGTTGGAATAAAATACATTTAAAACAGAATTAACTAGAGATTATTATTTTTCTGTTATTGTTATTATAGTGTACTTTACTCCAGTTCCAGTATGACCTTATTTGGTCATATCACTAATGGGTTTGTGGTAATAACACCACCTCTCACAATGAAGCAGCTGCGCTCAGAGGCTGGTTACGTCTATAGTCTGTACAAGGTGAGTTGGCCAGAAAATAACTTGAATATCTTTTGAACCAAAACAGCTACTCATCCAGGGTTTGCACCGTTAGAAAGCTGTATTCTTGTCAATCAACAAATCCAGATTTGACTTCACAAAGAAGTTGGATAGCTTAATTATTCATAATTTTGTTCATCTGCTATCTGACAGTTTATGAACTTCCTCTGCAAAATAATTTAATATTGCTACTAAATTATAGAAGTGTATGTGATGATATTTTAGTGTGCAGGAGGAGAGTGTGTATGTGTGTGTGATGATATTTCAATGTGTAGGAGGAGAGTGTGTATGTGTGTGATGATATTTCAGTGTTTAGGAGAGTTTGTATATGTGTGTGATGATATTTCAGTGTGTAGGAGGAGAGTTTGTATCTGTGATGATTTGAACTGTTTTTTCGACTAGACATCAAGATTAATAATGAAACTTATAACAGGTAAGAAAGCATGCCAATCACCATAAAAACACACACACTAACTAATGCTGATTGTCTATGTTTATCATTATGAAGTTATGGGTGTATCCTATAATTATTTAGTACTACATTATTATATAAGTTATTATAGTCCACTGTGTTCGGGCCTTCGCACCGACCAGGAATCTACCTGAGGCGCCCGGCTGATCTACTTGGAAGAACTGAACATTATCATACACTATATATGTTTCATTTGTTTATCTGTTGTGCACACCTTAGTCATTCTACTTCTAATGTTATCTGTTTAGCTGTATCTGTACCTGTCTTGTTGCGTTCTAATCCATCCCACGACCCTTTACCATAGTCTCATTGCGTTGTACGTAATGAGATTCATGGTAATTACAGTCAACCACTGACTTTGTCATCATTCCGTGTGCTTTTATGTTCGTGTGTCGTCTAATCTCGCGAACTTATTATACCTGAATCTGAACAACTTATTTGAATTCTGCGGGCAGAGCTAAGCTACAATAACAACATTAACATTGGTCCTTCGAGCCCGGCGACTTATACAATCAACATCTCTGCCGGAAGCTGTCTGAGTGAGCCGAATCTCCGCCTCTACCTGGGAGCCGCCTCTCTCACCTCCGAAGTCTGCGCAAGGAAGAAGCCCCGCCTCTCTCACCTCCGTAGTCTGCGCAAGGAAGAAGCCGAAGTCCTTCTCTCTGGCCAAGTCCTTCTCTCTCGCTGCATCAGGCGAAACTCTGCCCATATTCCTGGCCGTTTTCACACCTTGAGAACTTAGCCAATTCTGCTTCTCAACCATCCCATCAACTATTCATCACCTGACCGAAGTGTTGATCTCCCGAGATTCGACGCCTTGTGGTAAACAACTATAATTGTCTTATCTATTTTGTTCTATTTCTTATAGCAATGGCTACTCTACCACCTGCATCTGAGGAAGTACAAACGACCGTCCATGACCTGGAACTGAAACGTTGAAGCCGCCGAGGTATCGCGACAAAGCTGCATAACCGCATCGTGAAAGTGATCGCGGAAGGTCCCGACAAGATCAATACCTGTACACTGGAAGACCTCTTCGCCCAACTCACTGCTGCCATCGACAAACATACTGCCTTCCAAGCCCAGCTGGAAGAATTCTATGACGCCTTCACCGACCTGCGTACTCCTGCCAAAGAAGCTGAAGACACTGACCTGCTGGATACCCACGTCGAGTGGAAGTCCGTCGTATCCAACGTCCTGAAAGCTCTGCCACTTCGCCGACAAGCCGTCTCGTTGCTGGCGGACATTGAATCTGCCCTGGACTCTCCCATGCCAGACTCGCCATTCTTCCGCAATTCTGTTGACAAGCTGCACTCCAGACGAGTATCTGCCATTGACCTATCAACTGAGTTCTACTTCGCCATGCCCGAACTGAAAGCAATCTGCGACCAAATCATCGACAAGATGAACAGACTCTTCACTCTGACGGCTGCCGCCTGCAAGGAAGCACCTACCCTGGCTGTCCCTGCGGCCGTAGCCACACCTGTTCCCTCAGCTGTACCTGACCGTAATGCCCTCAATATCGAGTTGCCGACTTACGATGGTGACCCGTTCAAGTGGGCCAACTTCTGCACCATGTTCAAGCGAACCATTGACAAGCGTGCAAAAGGTCACTCTCCTCTAGAAGTCAAGGGTCTTCTGATCAAGGCTGTGAAGCACCCTGACGGCCTCAAAGTCCTCCATAATCTGCCCTCCGACGACCTGTCTCTCGACGTGATGTTGGACAAGCTGGAGTCCATCTTCGGCGCCCCTGATGTTCTCGCGCCCATTATCATCGCTCGTATCAAGTCCGTCTCATCATGCTCTCTATCTGCTTCGGATGTCGACAACCTCTACGACAACTTCATACTCCCGTACAACAAATTCTGCTCTCTTGTGGGAGACTCTTTGGGTTCTTTCTTAGCTCTGACTGCTTCGAACTTCATGAGCCCAGAGTGTAGACGGGAGTGGCTGCGACACAGACCTACGGGTGTCCCGCCTGACATGAAGAACCTATCTGCCTTCATCGACTTCCAGAAGAAGGAGCTCAGAGGAAGCGGTAGCCCCACCATAGTGCCTCCTTCCTCCTCCTACCTGCCTCTCTCATCTGTTCGACCTGCTTCGCCTAGACTTGATCGCTCGCGCTCTTTGCCTGCCAAGCCTCCCCCCCGGAGACCCTCACAGCACTGCCCTGTGTGCGGAGACTCACATTCTCTCGCCAGGTGCCAGTCTTTTGCCGCTTACGACCTCGACAAGAGGAACAAGATTGTCCGGGAGAAGAAACACTGTCTCAACTGTCTTGGGGATGGCCATGGCTGCAAGACGTGTCCGAGTAAGTTCTCCTGTCGCACCTGCAATGGACGTCACCACACCATGCTCCATCGCGACAGAGACGTCTCATCCACTTCTCAACCTGTATCTGTATCTGGTATGACCAACCAAGCTGACTCCAACCACAGAGATATCGCATCTCTCTATTCTGCCATCGTCGCCTTCAACTGTGATGGACAAACCGTGCTGGCTCGCGCCCTGCTCGATACAGGCGCCTCTCTCTCGATGATGACCGAGAGCCTAGCCACTTCTCTACAACTGCCCAGGAATCATGACCCAATCCCAGTGTCTGGGATCGTCGGAACCACTAGATGCAAACACACTGTCAAGTCGGATGTCTGCTCTGTCGACTACAGATTCAAGCTGCCGAACGTCACATTCATTGTCATCCCATCTCTCAAGCCTCTCAACAAGCCGAACAAGGTTACCGAAATTCTGAAAATGCCTGAACTACGCCACTTCTCTCTCGCCGACTCTGATCTGGGCGGGAAGGTAGACCTTTTGTTGGGTGTCAAACCTTCATCTACACTCACCACTGGAACTCCTTTCCAAGTCGGAGAACTGATGGCTTGGCCTACTCAACTGGGGCTTTGCCTATCCTGTCCACTGGATGTAGCTGCCAGTCCAGTGGCCAACACTGTATCATCTGTACCTGATCTGGATGCTGACCTGACCTAGCTCTGGGAACTTGACCGTGTCCCTGAGGCTTCATGTCTTACTCAGGAGGAACAATCTGCTCTTGACCAGTTTGACAACAGCTGTCAACGCATTGACCGACGTTACTCCGTCTCTCTGCCAAGGACGACATCTCCACCAGAGCTGGGAGGTAGTCGCCGTCAAGCCCTGTCTCGCCTCTATGCTAATGAGCGAACTCTCGACACAAAGAAGAAGCTGCTACCATTCCAAGACGTCGTCCGAGAATACTTCACTCTCGATCACGCTGAAGACGTCCCATCTGATGAACTGACCAAATCTGCCTATTATCTCCCTGTACACGCTGTTATCAAGGACAGCTCCACATCCACTAAAGTGAGAGCTGTGTTTGACGCCTCAGCGAGGACTTCTACTGGCTCATCGCTCAACGACCAGCTCCTCGCAGGCCCGAACCTCTACCCTCCTCTATCTGATGTCTTGATTCGATTCCGATGCCACACTTCTGCTGTCTCCGCGGACATCTCGAAGATGTTTCGAGAGATACTGTTGAACACGGAGGAGCGGGACTGGCACCGATTTCTGTGCCGGAACACTGACAACACCATCCGAGAAGCTCGCATGAAACGTTTGACCTTCGGAGTCAAGTCTTCTCCCTTCATAGCAACCCAAGTTTTGCGCCATCATGCCACCACCCATCTCGAATCTCATCCAACTGCTGCTAACATTATCCTGACTGACTTCTATGTCGACGACGTGTTGACTGGAGCTCCTACAACTGACCAAGCCTTCCAATTGTTCAACGATCTGCGTTCCCTCCTCTCCGATGCCTGTATGGACTTGAGGAAGTGGAGGACGAACGACCCTGCTCTGCGAAAGCTGATACCTGCACATCTGTTAGAATCTGATACCTGTTCTATCTCACCTGATTCATCTGCTCCGAAAGCTTTGGGCGTCCACTGGTACACCACTGCTGATTCACTTCATGTCTCTATACCTGATACTTCATCTGTACCTGCCAAAGTCACCAAACGTGTGATAGCTGCCATCACTGCTGGAGTGTTTGACGTCCTGGGGCTCTTCTCACCAGTAGTGATCTGCGCCAGGATTCTTTTCCAGGACACATGGAGGAGAAATATCTCTTGGGACGAAGAAGTCCCTGAAGATCTCCTGGATCGCTGGAAGGACTGGATTGCTGATCTGCCTATCATCCACTCCCATCCTGTGCCTCGTCGTCTCTTCATCAACTCATCTCCTACTCGGAAGCTGACACTCCATGGTTTCTGTGATGCCTCTTCTGTCGCGTACGGTGCCGTCATCTATGCCCGGACTAAGGCCCCAGATGCCACGGCTCATACATCTCTCGTAGTAGCCAAAGCAAGAGTCCTCCCAACCAAACCGTTAACCATACCCAAAGCTGAACTGGCTGGTGCTCTGCTTCTGGCGAAGATGATGAGTCATACTCTGGATCTGCTGCAACTCCCAACATCTGCCTCTTATGCCTGGACGGACAGTCAGATTGTGCTGTTCTGGCTCCCTAAGGCTCCATCTGCACTCAACCGATTTGTTGCCAATCGTGTGGCCTCCATCCAAGAACTGTTGCCTCCAACCCATTGGCGTCATGTGCCCTCTGCTCAGAATCCAGCGGACCTCGCCAGTCGCGGTGTTAGAGCTGAAGAACTGCTAGCATCTAAACTTTGGTGGCACGGACCTAATTGGCTGTCTCAACCTCCTCAAAACTGGCCTCCTCCCTTTCGTTCTCAGCCTACCATCTCTGTCTATACTGTATCTGTCAAACCTTGTCTTACTCTTCCCCCCTCCCAAAGAGCTTTCATTTGTTACCTTGCATCTATCTGTTCCTCTTTTTTCTCACTTGTGCGTGTGCTGTGTTATGTCTACAGGTTCTTCAACAACTGTCGTGCTGCTGCCAAAGACCGTACGTCCGGCGCACTCACCCTTACAGACATCGACCACGCCAAGTCTACACTCTACAAACTGTCTCAACTAGAAACTTTTCCGGAAGCACTCCGAGCTGCTGAAAAACTGTCTCCTTTCCCTCGCGGACATCCACTGCATCACTTCCATGTGAAACTGTCTAATGCTGGTCATCTGGTCGCGCTCAGTCGCGTACGTAATCCTGACTCTCCAAACTCACCTGGCGAACTTGTAGTTCTCTCAGTCAAGTCAGAGCTGACCAAACTGCTGCTCATCTCACTTCACCGTTCCTATGGCCATCCCGGCACATCCACTCTGACTGCCATTATCTCAAACTCCTTCGTTATTGTTGGGATGCGCAATTACCTGAAAAAAGTTTCTCGCTTATGCGTCACCTGCCAAAAAGTCCTAGCCCAACCTCTCTCTCATCTGATGGGTCTTCTGCCATCTGTGAGGACCACACCAGCACCTCCATTCTACAACACAGGAGTGGATTTCGCTGGCCCACTCACCCTTCGTGTCGGTTACACGAGGAAACCTGTACACATCAAGTGCTATGTAGCTGTATTCGTATGTATGTCGACGAAAGCTGTTCATCTGGACCTGTGCGAACGTCTCACCACTGATGACTTTATGGCCACTCTCTGACGATTCGTCGCCAGACGTGGCTGCCCAGCGCACGTTTATTCCGACAACGGCTCCAATTTCGTCGGGGCCGCGGAGGAGATCCGTGTCATCAAGAAGCTGACAGAATCTGAAGACTTCAAGCACAATCTCATCTCTTTCTGCTCGACGAACGACATAACCTGGCACCACATTCCACCAAGAGCTCCCCATTTCGGCGGATTGTGGGAAGCGGCCGTCAAAGCCATGAAGGTTGGCCTCAAGAAGATTGCTGCACCTCATCCGCTGACATGGCCGGAACTCTACACTCTGCTAACTGAAGTCGAAAGTATTCTGAATTCCAGGCCCATCACGCCATTACAGGCCAGCGACTTGGAAGAAGCAAATGTGCTAACACCCGGTCACTTCCTCATAGGAAGACCACTCAAGGCACCCCCTACCAAGCTTCCGCCCTCCGGCAAGCTGTCACTCATCAGGAGGTGGAATCTAGTGGAGAGGCTACAATCCGATCTGTGGAAATACTGGTCTGCTGCATACCTATCGAGCTGTGTATCTCGAGCAAAATGGCTCCGCCCAGGCTACAGCCTCCAAGTAGAAGATGTAGTCCTGGTCAAGGACGAATCACTGAAATCTCGCTCCTGGCCTCTCGCCCTCGTTACTGAGCTGCATCCTGGAGATGACGGGGTCTCTCGAGTCGCCACTCTACGTTGCCGAGGAAAAATCTACACCAGAGCTGTCAACCGTCTAGTACCACTTGTAACTGATGCCAACGAGAATTCTGCTTCATCTGACTTACCTGCTGCTTCATCTGCTCCCCCCGGAGTATGTTCGGGCCTTCGCACCGACCAGGAATCTACCTGAGGCGCCCGGCTGATCTACTTGGAAGAACTGAACATTATCATACACTATATATGTTTCATTTGTTTATCTGTTGTGCACACCTTAGTCATTCTACTTCTAATGTTATCTGTTTAGCTGTATCTGTACCTGTCTTGTTGCGTTCTAATCCATCCCACGACCCTTTACCATAGTCTCATTGCGTTGTACGTAATGAGATTCATGGTAATTACAGTCAACCACTGACTTTGTCATCATTCCGTGTGCTTTTATGTTCGTGTGTCGTCTAATCTCGCGAACTTATTATACCTGAATCTGAACAACTTATTTGAATTCTGCGGGCAGAGCTAAGCTACAATAACAACATTAACACACTGTCACCCATGACTTCATAGTGATTATAACATACTGATGATTCCTAATAAGGATGAAACAATCACAGCATAGTTGTCATTTCAGTGGCTATTTAATTAGGGTCAGAAAGGGGGGAATAAATAAATTACAACAAGTAATATATGTACTTTCATTCTAGATGTGAGAGGACAATGTGACACATTTTAGTGGTCTGTGGTGTAAATAATATCTTGTAAGCTTCAACTATAACCATAGTTTCCCAGAAATTTCATTATTATTGCATCTTCTAATTAAAATTATGACCATATTTTTTTCCTTGAACATGTATTATTTTTGTTTTATTTCATTTTTTGTTGGAAGAGAGGACGTTGTTTGTTTGTGTGTATATGTTTGTGTCTTTCTTGTGTGAGAAGTAAATTTTCAGCAAATTATAGTAAGGTCAGTCTAGAGGTCATTCTGCATAAGAGGTCATGATGAAGCTCACAAATTGCAGCTGTTTGAGAATGTTGCCTAAATTGCAGCTAAGTGAATAGACTGCAGCTATGTGAATAGACTGCAGCTATGTGTGAATAGACTGCAGCTATGTGAATAGACTACAGCTGTGTGAATAGACTGCAGCTATGTGAATAGACTGCAGATAGACTGCAGCTATGTGAATAGACTGCAGATAGACTGCAGCTATGTGAATAGACTGCAGATAGACTGCAGCTGTGTGAATAGACTGCATCTATGTGAATAGACTGCAGCTATGTGAATAGACTGCAGCTATGTGAATAGACTGGGTGAGTTTGTTTCAATAAATAGTAATAATTTTAGTTTAGAAAAGAGAGAGTATTTGTGTATGTACATATTGTATACACACACCACATGGGGTGTGTCTATATGTGTGGGTGTGTGTGGTGTGTGTGTTGTGATAGTGGAATATGTGTCTGTGTGAAGATAAATTAGTTGTGGTGCAGCAAGAAAGTAAAGACTTGGGGTGTAAATTTCTTGATCGTGTTAGCCACAACCATTTAATCTCATTATTATGTTAGACTATTTGCTGAGAGGGTTTTTGTTTGTGTGAATGTGTTTGTGGAATAACATTTTCCGGCAATTATTGTAGTGAGGTCAGCCTGCTCAAGAGGTCACCTTAGTGAGAGGTCATTCCTGCCAGTCAGATTGCAGCTGTTATGTGCCTCAAAATCTGTGTATATTACATTCTTGTGTCTATGTGCTCCTAAAGCAGCTGTTAGCTGTAGAAGATAAACGAGCACAAAATGAGTTTCCTTCACAACTTCACCTTAAGTAATTTTTGAGGGTTTGCTAAAGGTTTGATGTTTCTTCATAATAAATTTCTAGTGAATATTCTAAGCTTTTTGAAATTTGTGTGTGTGTTTGTTTGTTTGTGTGTTTGTGTGTGTTTGTTTGTGTGTGTGTGTGTGGGTATATGTGTGAATGAACTCAGATTTATAATCAATATACTTGATTGTCATAATTTTATATTCCATTTTAAAACCATTTTTGAAATGGTTTTAGTTGTATAAAAAATACTAAACAAAATCAAATATGCTTCCTTGGAGGCAACATTATTTCTTTAGAGTTGTTTTATGTTAAATGAATACATTCATTTCAGCATATTGCCCCTACCATGGAGTTTAAGGGAATGGAGTTTAAGGGAACGCACATTTCTTTATTTCTTTAATTTTTATTATTTTGTATTTTTTTGTAATTTTTTGAAGTTTTGCTGTAATACATCTCAGATCCACGGAAGCTACTATCTGCCTTTCCATAGTAACTCAGTAAGTGGGTGTAAATAACAAGACTGTATGAATGTTATTAATGTGTCATCCCAGTCCAAAAGTTGGCCTCATCACTGAGTGGACCTAGTCAGGATACAGAAATATACTCAAGTTATTCTAGTTGTGTGGCCCACCATTAGCTACCAATTCAAACTACTTGAAGACATACACTAGCTACCTTTGTATGCTATTATAATGGCTAATAATTTATATTTTTAATATTTGTAATGAAGATTTACAGCTGCAGTAAAAATTAAAACTTGACAATGTGCAAATTCAATATCCAATTTGAAATATGGGATACATTATCAACTGTGATATATAAAAAAGTGTAAAATGCAATACAATGAGTTTGTCCATGTAGTGTTGACAGACTTTAATCCACAATTCTATTACAAAATCAAAACAATAATACAAATACTACAACAATAACAATATACTTACTGGAGCTGTTGCTGTAGTTTATGTGCCACTTGTCTACAATAGTCCACTTTAGACAATACAGTAACAAACTCCTTGAGGGCAGGTCTAGTTGATAAGACTGTACGAATGCTACTCAGAAGGTTCCTTGTCTTCTCTACATCAGTCCAGTTCTGACGTTGAAGGAGCTGGTCATACATGTCAGGAGATATGAGTCCTTTACTGTAGCAATGATCAGCTACTGTCATAACACAAGGCGTCACTGAGTGGACCAAGTCAGGATACACACTCAGAAATAAACTCAAGTTGTTGCTGCCTAATAATATAACATTTTCAATAATACTAGCTAAATACAAATAACAACTTGACTTACTTTCAGAGATTTCTACTGCAGGATCTTTCTTTTCATATTTCTAATACAAAATAAATGAGAGTTAGTAAATACAAGTTAGAATACACAGTCTATTTCTGCATACCTGTCCATACCAAATGAGGTGTCTATTGGTGAGCACAACTGCTTGTGGGCTGTCTGGATTGAAGAGACATTTCATGACTTTGGGGACAGAGTGCACTCCATCAACTACTCCGAGATGATTCCCTCCTTCATGTGAACGACAGTCAAAGGCAAACTGGTAGTCCATGTAGCTGTTGTAGTTCATTCTGGAACTGGCCTTCTTTAGAGTGTCCTCTATTTCTTGTTTAAGAGCAGTACATTCACGGTGAATGGAGGCTTGGAATGTAGGATCACATGAAACTACCACTTCAAAATGTTTAGATCGAGATATAAATGTTACACGAATTAAACTGGATCCGTACAAAAAGGTCACCATGTTTTTCTTGACACCTTCTCTGATAAAAGTGAAGGACTTGTTAGATACGAGACCAGCCATAGAAGCAGGAAAGAGTCCCATAGGAGTAAACCCACTACTGAAGTACATCAAGAGAGGCTCTACCAAACATGACCTACAGGATTCTTTATGGAATAGGTCAAGTTCCTTTGCACTCGTGTTTTCTAACACGCACGGTATGATGTACTCTTTCTCCTCTTCTAAGACTGACTTAGAATATTCAACTGACACAATCTCAGCTATAATGTGAAGATATGCAAGCAAAGCTACCAGCTGCTCTGGTGGAATGACACCTCCTAAAATTTTAGATGTAGCTGATTTCAAATCTTTCATAGTGAATCTGCCTGTCTTCCTGAATCTCTCTGATGTGGCCTGACCTACTCTATCAAAGCTCATGGCTTTAAGAATGACACCAGTGATACTGTCATACACTACCTGGATGTCTATGATGACCAGGTCTTCCAAACCAGGCACACTGGGGAAGTACATCAGAACACCGGCTTGGTGGTGAAGAAACCACAGAGCTACTTTAGTCTCATAGGGTGTCATACTGAATGCATTGGACAAGGCCAAGCAGGTCTCCAGGCTGGCTGTCCTCACCTCTCTCATGCGTAGACACAAGCTGAACAGAAGCCACACAGCTGGAATCTTCAGCTTCTTAAAGTGTTTCTCCATGGCATTCTCCAGTAGCTGGTGCAAGTGATTGATTTCTTCTACTCCGCCTTTCATGTTGTCCAAAGAAACGACAAGCTTGTCTTGTGAGCAGAACTGCACTATGCCCTTCCTGCAGAAGTCTGTGTCTCGAATCACCTTTTGAAGCTGTGAGTCGACTGTAGCGATGTCTTCCTCAGAAACCTGATCTTTGTGAGTACCCACTATATACACTACTGACTTGGAGGACTCGAGTATTTCACCAATGATGGGCGAGTTGTCTGCTCCTGGTAGAGGTTGAAAATGGGCGGAGGAACTGAAACAAGATACACTGGCCAGGGTATGCAAAAGCATCTCTTGCAGAGTAAACTCAGAGTTCTCTGGTGCAGTTGTCTCTCCTGAAGCTCTCTGATAAAAGACTTGATACTCCTCGTCTAACTTGAACTTGTAGCTAAAGAATAGCAAGTAGAGGCCAGGTCCTATGGTGAGTGCTGGTAGCATGTCCATCAGTTCTGGCTGCCCTCCAGTGTCCTCCATTCTCAAGAAAGCTTTAAAAGAATGCCTCATAATTTCTGCAAACTGTGGTTGCCTTGAAACTCTCTCGTATATGGCAGCTATTTCAGAATAATCTTGTGATGTTACCACCTCATCAGCTAGTTGGACATTTGTTGGTGAGAGAGGTGAGGATTTCTTTTGTCTGGACTGCTTCAATGTTGGTTGTGGTGGTTTTTCCACAAGGTGAGACTGCTCTGTACTGCTAGCCTGACTGACCTCTGCCACTGTTGCAATATTTCCACGGGGACGAGCTGCAGTCTCAGAAGTGAATTTAGTCTCCAGACCATTTCTAAGACTATGAAGGAGTAGAGATGCTTCCTCAGTGAGATTCTGTACAATGGTCCAGTTTGTTCCCTTATCTGCTGTAGTCGTATCAGAAATGCCTTGGACTAGCATATTAGAACAACACTCCACTGCGCCTGTGCTGCCATGAATGTGTTCCTCTTCTTTGGCTGACATAAGATCTATGATCTCTTTTGTAACGCGACGGCGAGTTGTAGTCTTGCCTTGTCGTGGTGGACCAAGAAACATAAGCTTTAAAGACAGAAGCTCCAGAACCTCCTTGGAAACAATGAAGTGTTTGTATGCTTCTTCATACTTGTAGTCATCTATCACATAAAATAAAAAATTAAGTCCATTTTTTGGAGAACTGATAGTAAATAGAACTACTTCAATGAACACAAAACTTGATACAGACACTGGGATTTCTTGCTCAAATGACATGGTTTCCCCAAAAAGTCCCCTTTCTTAAACTAAACTCTCCTATTGCATATGCACCAATGACTTTCTGACACAACTTTTATTATTCACACTGGTAATAGCTCACACACTCCTGTGCTTTGGTGCCTTTTGTAGTGACCTCTACCTAATGAAGCAGCACTTGATTGTTGCTCCTAAAGCTGTGAGTTTACAGTAGCCCTATAATTACAGTATTATAGTCACACAGGTTTTACTCTACAATAACCCACAAACTCCTATGCTTCTACCCTCAGCTAGCTGGCTCAGTCAATAGGAGTGTGGGCAGCTGGTTTTATAGCCTGGAGCCAAGCCAGTAGAAGCAGCTGCCTGTGCACCAGCTGCAATTTAGCTCAGACATTCTCAGCTAATAATTACATATCATACTTTCTTCTAGAGATAAGCTGCTATTTGTATACACTAACCTGACAGAGTTACTTTATACACTCCATCTGGTATAGCAACCAGTAACTGTCCAGTAGACAAGACTGCAGTAGCTATCCATTCACCATTATTCTTCTGACCTGGCCCATCTCCCTCACTAGTAGTTTCAATCCACTTCTCTGTCTTGTTGGAATAAATTCTAACTGTAGAATATGCATCCATGCCAATTAGATTTGATAAGGAAGAGGTGATAGCTTCAGTGCGAATAGGTGTGGTTACTGTCCTCCATATTGTTAGTGGAGTTGTCCTGCCATTACTAGCAGATGCTATGAGAGACTCTAAAGTGCATACAAATAGAATCTCTCTCTTGCTATTTCCTCCTGTGAAGTAGAAGTTGCCTTCATGGAATGTTGATCGCATGCTCCAGCATGAAGAAGGAAGTGAGTCTGCAGTCGTCCAATGGTTGTTGAGTAGAACTTCCACAACATCCAACCACTTGCCAAGTGAGCTATGCCCACCAGCCACGACCAGGACCTCTGGTGATCCTCCACTAACTGATGATGGTCTGTAGCGAGGAGTAGGCATGGCACGTAGTGATGGCTTCCAGTCTAGACCAGTAGTACTAGTCAACAGAGAGTTAGTGGGTTCATTAGTGGAGGGATCCCATCCACCAACCAATACAAACTTAGACTGGTAGGTAGTTAGGGACGAGCATTCATATGGTGCACGAGTAGTAGTCCATGAGTGAAGGTCAGTAGAGATGTAAAGTCTGCCAAAACCTTCCAGTAGTAATACTGTATTCTGTAGTACTGCACATTGATGAGGTGCGACATACTCACTCCAGGTATGGCAGTGTTCCCAGTGAAGTGAGGCTTGAGGATGGAGATCTCTCTAAATACAAATAAAAAAAAAATATATATTTAAATTACAAGCAAAAAAACAAAATACATTAATTACTTTTACAAGAGACGTATGCATATAAGCACACAAACAAACTTCAGATTTGATAAACAAATACATTTTAAAACAAACACAAACACATTGATTCCTATATAAGCAATGAATATGCCATATAAATATAAACTTTGTAAACTGTAGATAAACACATATAGAGAAATTGACACGCATACTATAGTATGTCCAAGTTGAGTTGGCGCGGTAAAAACCGTTAATAACTTTTGAACGGAAGTAGCTACGCTTCCGGGGTTTGTACCATTCGAAAGCTCGTGCCGAAGCGGTCCAGAAAATTCCCTTTAAAAACTCTGAGACAGCGGGAAAGTGCAGTTTCAAAACTCAATAGAAAAGTCTATGGGAATAAATAAAACCACACGTTTCCCGCGCTACACGCGGCGGGATTTAGTCACGCGCTCAAACTGGGCCAAACACGTGCGCAGTACCTCAGAGACAATTGTAAACAAAAAGCAGTCGTAAGTTTGGTGACTTTGTTTCTACCCTTCTGCTTGACATTCTGGTTCATTTCAGGCTCAGGAATTTGTTGCTATTCAAGGCTACTTAACAAGAGCAAGGTACGTTTGTATCACGGGTTGCTTGTCCACTCAGATTTTCTTACCTGTTTAAATAGGGCCTATTTATTTAGAAACTCAACCAATTTACTTTGCTGACCAAGATAATAAGATATACAATTCATCATAGACTCTACATGCCAATATTTATGCTTTAGCTGTCCATTACTCCTCATGTCTATATAGGTACAGTTCTCTATGGTTATGGTGATGCTATTTACCACCCTCCAAATTCAACTGCTGCTTGTATCTGCCACAATTTCATGTCATCATAAAATTATATAATATATATATTGTACATGTCATAAAATTATGGTAATTGTCTTTTTTTTTTATAATTCAAAAAAAGTTGAAATTTAACAAGTAGATTTAAAATATAGTAAAATCATGAATAAAATGATATGAATGATTCAGTGTGAAGGACAAAGTAATACTGGAATGTGTGTGGCCATAGCTAAAGTGTAGGTGATGTGCTGGATTCTTCACATTACTGTTGAGTACTTCAGAAATTCGTCACACCAAGAAATAAGAATAGAGTTTAAATACACGCTTAAGCACACAACAATCAGACTTACTTGAGGAGGCATTCCGCCGCGGTCCTGTGCTTCTTTCCTCTAAGCTTTGTAGCTCCAGATAACCCTCCGCAACCTTCAACCAGTTTTAGCGCACAGCTAGAAGCTCGTACAAACTATAAACTACGAGTGATTAGTTATAACTGGGCATATATTGAATACAGCCGCGGAAGAAACTGCTTTAGCTTCTTTTTCATTTCAACAAGTAAACTTACGGTAATAATGCGCACCTTGGACCCGCCCCGTTTTTACTGTGGGCGTCGACGTTTTCGCGCGTTTGAGCTACTACTGTCATGTGACCTTAATTAGTCTCCGGTTTCGTCAAGTGCATTCCTCTTTTGCCACATTTGTGGTCGCGCCAACTCAACGTGGACATACTATAACAATACTAACTCCATAACATACAAACACACAAACATACACTTTCTTACACAATGTTTAGATACATAAACATGACGTGATATTAAAAATTATTGGCGAGCGAGCGAGACACTTACAGGGTAACACAATTGAATATCGGGGATGTTTGTTTATTTGTATATATGTTTGGACGTACGTATGTCATTTTGTACTTTGACCCTCACGTTTTTGTGTTAGTTATGTGGTCGACCCCGTCCCCAATTGCACTAAACAGAATCCTCTGGTTTATTAGTACCCGTATCACCCTAGAAATTGAATTGTTTACCGTTTTGAATTCTTTTGCAGGTGCAGTTAAAACTTGAAAACTTAAGGGACTTCCATTTCTATTCGAGTTAGTGGCGGTGGTAAGTCAATGCGCTCTTTGTCATGGTTATAAGCCGTGCGCAACAGTATTTACTTGAAAATACATTGTCCACTAGACTACCGCGAAGGTAAATCTGTTAGGTGCATGTCCGTTGGTGTGCAAGCATTGGCGTGTTACACCAACTACTTTAGCTAAAGAATATCACAAGGAAAACTTTTAATAAACGTGTATTTTTTTGTTTGTTGTTTTTTTTTTTTTTTTTTCCCTTCAATTCAAGCAGTTGCAGAGAGTTGTTACTATGGCACTGAAATCCCTTTACCGTGTATGCAAAATTTAAAAACTGGACCTTATTTTCAGTAGCTTCAGTGTTAGAAGTCAAAATCATTCATATAGAAATAGTATAGTCTTTAGGCTCGCTCGCCATTTGTGCTCAAGCACACCACTAGTATAGTTAGAAACATTACTGAAATAGAAAAAAAAACACACAAACATACAATAAAGAGAGTGTCTTTTTTTCTGTCTTAAATTAATCTACAGTAAGCACCAGAAAAAGTTTTGAAATCAATTTAACATAACGGCCGGTGAGTGCAAAGATAAAAGAGAGGATAATACAGTACAAAAAAATTGAGTCGTCTGTTATCACATCATGAGAGAATATGTTATCACATCATAAGAGAGAATATGTTATCACATCGTCAGAGAGTATGTCATCACATCATCAGAGAGTATGTTATCACATTGTCAGAGAGTATATTATCACATTGTCAGAGAGTATGTTATCACATCGTTAGAGAGTATGTTATCACATCGTTAGAGACTATGTTATCACATCATCAGAGAGTATGTTATCACATCGTCAGAGAGTATGTTATCACATCGTCAGAGAGTATGTTATCACATCGTCAGAGAGTATGTTATCACATTGTCAGAAAGTATGTTATTACATTGTCAGAGACTATGATATCACATGTCCTGAGCTACTGATGTTTCCTAGATGGCTGGCTTAGATATTTTTACAATTATCAGGAACAATTGTAACTGGCAAAGAGCCTACCTGGTTAGAGTGGTGTGTCCGTCAGAAATTAAGTCTGTCTGCTTAGTCAAATAAGCAAGATTTTTGTACAAGCTGGTTTGTGTGTCCTCCATAAGCACTGAATTGGGAGTATAAGGCTTTAGCTTGCTGATATAGCTGTGGAAGATTTTCTAGCTTTTAGCAGTAAATTGAAAGAAAAGTTTGACAAATATTATTGGTGTATTATGTAAGCAGTATTGAAACTAAGCCAAACAGTAACAAAATGCTGAAGAAAAAGCTGCTTACTCTCATTCTATGACTGTTTGGAATTTGCTTAGGATAGTCACTGTGCTACATGTGTATAAAAATTGCCAACACGTAAACATACATTAAATACAAACATACAACATTAAAATACACAAGCATACAATTTTTATAAACACTGTAAGAAACTGTAAATAACAAGCACAGCAATATAAATACACAACTTACTGTATTTCTGGAACAAACTAGACTTCAAATAGCAAAAGTAAAATAGACAATTACAAACTATAGGAAAAACGAGGGAAAGCAATGTATGAGAGTCCTCTCATAAAAATGCACCAGCAAATAAGAAAAGAGAGGGAAACTCATGTCTGAGCATGCTCATAAAGGTATCAACCAGCATCTGGAAAAAAAAGGGGGAACGTCAAGTTTGAGCATGCTCATAAAAGGCACCAGCATCTGGAAAAAAAAGAAGAGAGGGAACTCATGTCTGGGCATGCTCATAAAAGGCACCAGAGACTAGAAAGTTAAGAGAGGTTTAAAATATGCACAAAACATGTCCACTATTGCAAAAAAAAAAAAAAAAAATTAATTCTCAACCATTTTTCTTATTGGATTTATTGAAATGTAGTTTTTGCCCACACCGTAGTTTTGACTTAAATCACTTGCCCTCACTGTGGCACAAAACTAGAAAATCATTTTAAGGTGCTATCACAAGCAATGCTTGCACAAGTGACTTAATTGAGCCCTTAACTTCAAAACAAAAACAAAAAAACACAATAAAGCCACTTGTGGTTTAGTTGACTTATTTTGAACTTGTCTAGAGTTTACTGATTGAGGTCTGTTGTCCTGACCTACACTTGGATGCAGTTAGGAAAGAGTTCTACTCTGATACTATCAAGGTTGGTGGCAAGCTCACTCTTACAATACAAGTAACAAAATAGTACAATTGAAAGAAGCTTCAGTTCTGCAAATGTCTAAATATGGCTGCACAAAAGAATGCATCAAGCAAGGCTGTATGTTTCTCCATGTTTATAAAAGAACTGATAGTGTGTGTGTGTTCCAATTGAGAGGCTAATGAATTGTACAAAAAAAGGACTGAGGAGTAGGAAGACAAATTGAGTTGATGTGGCCATTATAGCCACATCCACTTTACCACACCCACTCATTCATTCAATTAATGAATTGGATTGATAAAAAAGACAAAGTAGAAGTCTATTTTTTGTCAAATGAATCAAACATATTTAGTCTATGCTGCTTATGCGCCTATTCATGTTTAGCCCCACTACCCCCTGTACGGGCAGCACGCGGGCATTGATAGTGGATTTTTTTACTTCGTATTACCGGTTCGCCCCGAGGGGGTGGGGCATTTTAACATTACTTTCGCTACGTGTGTGTGTGTTCGGAGCAAGCATGGCAGAATCGATGATGGTTTTAGTCAAGGTTGAAACGGCGTCTGGGATGAGGAATCGACCCGTTACTTTCCTCGGAGAGAGAGAGGAGTTAGTTATAGCCACGAAAGAGAAGTTTAATGATATTCTGTCCGAGGATGGCGACGTTTACATCCAGATACTGGATCAAACTTGGGGAGATGATGTCTATGTTGATCTTCAAGATCAAGACATACCTGCAAGATCAATTTTGAAGGCAGTGGAAAAAAAGGTAGTCTACTTGTGAATGTTTAGCTTGATTAGTCGAGCCAGATACCTATATAAGCAGCTTTTTTGTTTAAATAGCAATAGAAATACCTAAATATCTATTCTTGTATAGCCTACTGATGAGGAAGCATCTGATGGGATGACAAGTAGTGTATGTGCTGATACTTTTTTACCACCATCATCACCAAGCTCTTCTCAGTCAATTCTGTCCTCTTCTTTGGATTCAACATTAAAACAGACTCGTCTCAACATTTCATCTGGCCGGTTGAGTATTGTGAAATTCCATGTAAGTAGGTTTCATGCAATTTTCTTGGAAACAAGGGTATCATATTAGTTGTGTTAGTTGGTTGTTGTTGTTTTGAGTTTCTTGAGGGTACTGAACAAATTTTGGTTTTCTAACCGTCTTGAAAATGTCAGCAATCTTTTGTGTGCGTGTTCAAATAACATCAGAATGGGGTCTTAAAATATAATGTCCTAACCGGTACAAAAAATGTACTAATGTCAAGTTAGATTTCCAGAATGTATGGTATTGTTGACATTGTAATTATTGAGCTGTTGAGTTCATTGTATGTAGCAACTTTGTCTTGTCTCTATAGGAAGAACCACTTCCGGTGTTAGAAAGTGATAGGCAATTAGAGGAAAACAAAATAAGGGAACTAGCTACAATATATAAAAAGGAGTCTGTGAGACCACTGAGTGATTACCAAAGGAGAGTTAATGAGATAGCTCAAGAAGCGTGCATCAAAAACCCTTCAATGTTACGGAGTCGGAAGAAATTGCACCAGAGTTGATGACACATACCAGTTAAAGAAAGGAAAGAGTCGTTCTAAACGTCACAATCCAATGCTTCCTGCACCAAAGAGAAAGAAGACTAACCAAAACATGAGATTGGTTAGAATGAAAACCCTGGAAGATGATATCAAGAATACTGAAGAGCGTGTCTTGTACAAAGAGAAGCGAAGGCAAGTAGCTGAAGACAACAAAAATTATCGTCTCTGTGATGAACTAACTCAAGAAATTGGAACTTTGTCCAGAGAGAAAAGACAATATGCAGCAGAGCTAAAATTACTTCAAAAGAAGGATGAATTTTCCAAATCTTATTACAGACAAAATCCACCAGCAAGTCACCTTCAGTGTCCCCTCAAGCCTATAGTCAATACAAAATTCTGCTAAGTAACTACACACAATTATCTCACAACGTTGCACTTAGTTCTTTTGATAAGCTATCACTGCAAGAGTACTGCCAAGCACGAGAATTATTCTGTTCATCTCATCACATTTCACCCTGTTTTGAATGTGTATCGATGTTACAAGCTGCTAGAAAAGTATTAAATTCAGGCATTTATCCACTTTGTTCCCTCTTCAAAGAAGTATTCCCTCGAGTGACATATCACACAGGCAATGCAAAGCATCGATTTCTTCAAATGCCCATAGTTGCCATTAGGATTCAGAATGTATCAAGAAATAATGCAGAATGGTATGTCACAGAGCTAATACATGGAGTTGACTACTTAAAGCTTTCACATTTTCTCAATCTACAAGCTCAAGAGAATAAATGTAGTGCACCTAATTTTTAAAAAGCTGAACTCAAGCAGCTTATAGTACTAGCTCAAAGTGACAGAGAGAGGGAACTGATAAAATTAGCAACTTTTCAAGCAGCAGGATTAACCAAAACTTCAGCCACAAGACATTTTGGCTTTGAAAATATTTCAAATCGCCTTTTAAGATTGGAACAGTGTATTGAAGAAGCTGAAAGTGTACGAGAATGTATCAATAGCTTATCTGGAGATCAAGAGAAAGCTGTGGCTCTATCTGTAGGGGTAGCACCAGACGACGATAGTTGTAGCACCAGCAGTGATGATCAGCATAACACTTGTGATGATCCTACAATATTCTCTGAAAATGTGGCATTTCTGGACAATCCTGTCACTACAGCATTCACCATAGCACATGAAGAGTTCCTAGTAATATTGAAGGAATCCGTTTTCAACTGGTTTGAAGTAGTAAAAAGGGTCACTGAATGGAGTAGTGAATTTAATGAAGGAGATGTGATAGTAAAATTAGAACACTACTTTTTCATAGCTATGAATGATGAAAGTCTTTGTGATAAAGACAAAACTGTACTTGAGCAATCACATCGAGCATTCAAGCTCGATATGTCTAGGCAGGATCTTGTAAATTGGGAGGCAGATGCTCTTAATGGTCTGATAGTAACTGATTCTGACAGTGATGACCCTGATAACTACTTGGATTTGCAAGATTTTGCTTGTGATAAAGCAAAAACTCTTATTGCAAAGAAAAGATAACAAATTAAGCGAAGAGCAAATTATTTAAAGAGCAAAAAAGTGGCTGAGCAAAACTTTTTGTCAAGAAAGGTGTCTCGTAAAGTTAGAGGAATTCTAGATCAGTTCCCCAATATAGGTAAAGAAATTGAAGCATTTGTTGAGGAATCTAATGTTGGTGCAGAGGCATGGAGACGCACAGGAGTGCTCACGTTTGATGGAAATACCAGGGTCAAGTCTAAGGTGACTTACGAACGTATTCGACAACACCTTATTAGAATCTACAATCGTAACTTTTCATTTGGCACAGTTGTACAGCTATGTGTGGCCCGAAATAAAAGAAGAAACTCTGCAAGACGCTACAAAGGTGTGGCTAAAGTAACATCAAGGCGAGCAAGAAAAGGTTTTATGATCAAATACAATCCTGATGCACACTGGAGTTCTGCGTTTTATCGAAATTTGAGCTTGGTGCAGTACACTGATGGTCATTCTATAATCAATATATCAACCGTGATGATGCTTCTGGATTTCGTTTGGATACGATGGCTACTCACAGACTTCATCGCACGCCAATGGTTTTGGGATCTGAGAGTACAACTACATACACAGACTATGTCAACAAGTATAAAGCAGTTCTCCAAACAACATCATACAACTTCAGTAAGACTGAAACAACATCAGAGATCTGTGCAGGGGTTATCAAGGCTGTTGGGATGTTTCCCAAGAACCCATCACAGCACATGGCTGACCTTAAAATGCTGGAGTGCAAATCTGAAATTAAGGCAGCATTTATGAATTCCCTCACAGGAAGTAGAAAGGTCATTGAGTGTGTCTGAGTCGATGGAGCAGCTGATGAAGGCCCATTACATGAAGAAGTTCAATTCATGTGGGCAGCAAGACATTTGTCTACTGGTACCATAGCAACACTAATAACTGCTCGGAATAGTGGATCAAGTTACTTGAATAGAGTGGAACTTCAAAATGGCTGCCTTGCTTTGGCACATGCCAACCTATTTATTTCTTCTACTCTTGGGGGCTCATGTATGGATGGCATCAAACCAAACAAAGACAAGTATAGAGAGAACATGGATTTGGCAACGGAGGTATATATGAACAGAGTCAATGGTTGTCCATGTGGAGAGACTAACATACATCTCTTCAAAGGTGCTGATTCAACAACTGATCAAGAAAATCGCTAATATATTTTGATCTTTTTGAAGGGCACTATTGCACAGAAAAAGGCTTTAAAGAGGGACAAACCATCTCTATATGCGTATTGTGAGCAAGTTTGGCAGATTAGAAAGAGTCACATTATTGCTGGTCTACCATTGCAATATGTATTTTTTTTGGTGTGTTGTCTCCAACAGGGCTGTCCTCATCCTGTTTGTTCAAGTGGTAAAGTCAGTGAGCTCCCACTATGGTTTGATTCAGGACCATCAATTTCCTACCTTCCACTGCCAGTTCCAGACCCTTCTCGTCCATATGGAAATCCTAACTGTAATGAATGCAAAGGATTTTGTTGTGGACACTTTATGAAAGCAAAAGACACGTTAATGTCACAGTCACTTCCGATGACGCCACCTTCTATAACTTTGAAAGAAGAATTTGATAACATGAAGTATCCTCCAAGTGAATTAGTGTACACAGATCTCAGCAAGAAAGTGATGCTGCCTATTGAAGAGGTGAACATGTGGCTTGACCATTTGCAAACAATTCGTGAAAATCGCAAGAAAGGAGCTCTCAAGGCTGCTGAAACAAGGCGCAAGAAGAAAGTTCAAGCAACAGTTCCAGGGAAAGTACGTACCAATGTGGTGTATGCCATGCTCCATACCAAGACTTCACAGATGAACAGGAACAATGGATTGGCTGTGGATCGTGTGACTCCTGGTTTCATTTCACCTGCTTAGGTATTACGGAGGCCCCTGATACATTCTATTGTTCTGAATGTGCTGATACTTGACCATAACACAGTTTTTCGTTGTTGTTTTTATTATCATTACAATTCGTGGTTTCATGCACCAGTTACTACAGATTTTTTCATAGTAGCTATATTTAAAAAAATGTGATTCCATTTATCTTACAATCTGCTCTGGTTGATAGCTAAAGTCGAGCCTTAATTAATGACTTACTTTAGGGAGAAATTTATTAATAATAATTTATAGGAACAATTCACTATGTTTATTTATAGCTATAGCTAAAACAACGTAATTGTAGATCGACTTCATTGAAAACTACACTGATGTAGCTATTTTTTTGTCATGTTCTTTCAATCTGGAAATAAAAATCAAGAGAACACCTAACAACTGAAAAAAGCTAATGATACACAAAAATAAGGGGTTCTGGGTGCTGTGGACTAGGCATTAGGAGCCACTTCTGATTAGGCCTATTGAAACTAAGGCCCCCACATCAATGACAGTCCAGAAGTGGAAAGGAAGTCCAGAATAATCTGAGAGCAATTGAGAAAATATATTGGTCATCCCATTTTCCCTGACAGACAGTAACCCACTGACTCTCCAGCCAGGTAGTAGGTATCATGTTTCATTGTGACTTCACTGTTGGTCACTCTGATGTCTCCACATAAAACCCCTCCTACATAGTGGGGATTACAAGGAAATTTCAATGCTGGATGTCCCCCAGGGGGTGGGGCATTCACGAGGTCAATTTTAAAATCACCACATAATCCCCAGTCTTTCCCGTACATTCGTAGTGGGGCTTAAGGGTGCTGGGACAACGCCCACGCAAATATTCACAATAATTGGATTTTAGTTGCTAGGGATTACTAACTTTTTTCTTGGTGTTTGTAGAGCTCCAACTAAGGGTGGATTCTAAAGAGTACTGCTAATGGACTAACTAAATAAAAAGAACGGGCCTTGGGAGCCTGTTTCGTTCAAGTTACGAGCTCCTCAGCCTCAAGTATATAATCCACAACTCCTCTGCGGGTGCCATTGCTGACGAGCCCATTCTTCGTCTACTGCTACATTTGTTGATTGTCTTCAAAACCTTCGTTGTACTTTTTCTCAATTCTGCTTTGTTTTGCCTAGTTGATTGTGCTCATTTGATCCTCGCGGCAGCGCGCCCGAATTTTTTTCTTTCAAAAAAAATTGCAACGAACATTTTGTAGCTAAGGTCATAGTCAGCCTGTGTACGAAGTTTGGAGTCATTTCTACTCATAGTTTCTGAGAAGTAACACAAAATAGAATCCAGGACTAAAAATTAGTCCACGCGATCTTTTGGCAGAGACTTGATTGCATTCAAACCACACCCACAACAGATTCAATTGATTCCCGCGGGAAAGTGAGTTCCAGGTACTCACTAACTTTCGGGCGCCTACCGGTTAGCGAACCAGTTTTCTGGCCACCTCTCCTTCTCGATGATAAGCCCTACTGAAACGAGTGTGAGGAGATTATTGTAGTCTAGTTAATAGTGTTTTTCTCGGCATGGTCAGGTAAGGGAAGCCTTTTATCAAGCTTGTTAGATGCATATTCAGTGTGTGTATGTACCTATAATAGATTAGTGAACCTTTTTGCTGCTGGAAAACTCTACAGTTTCAGTTTGTGTACAGTTTTCTGTACTTATCTATTCACTTCATTTGTTTATTCATCCTTACTTAGCTAGCTACATCACAAAATATTTATCTATATTTAGCTGGCTATTTCAAAATATTTTTTATATAAAATAAGTATCATTATATTATATACATTCATAAAAATTATCACTGGTCATCACAATACTGTAAAATAAAAAATCATGGGTAATATATCAGGAAGAAGTTTTGCACAAGAATAAAAAATTAAAATAATGGAGTCATTAGTGAGGTATTATTTACCTGTCAAAGCTTGGAGACAATCTGGGAACCGGTAGGGGGGGGGG
>WLWD01001007.1_pt1 | contig 51909 bp, 35 predicted proteins | sample 6712731 | NCBI WGS metagenome assembly WLWD01 (sample SAMN12718690, study PRJNA576275) | sponge metagenome | isolation source: marine sponge | host: Mycale hentscheli | place: New Zealand: South Island, Marlborough, Capsize Point | collected 2014-11-01
CGTCGTGATGTTTCGTTTTTTTGTTTATATTTATCACCTAGAACACTGTCATTGACTGTTCTTACTGGAACTCTGACGCTACCATACCCGCTAGTGGGTCTTCACTGCACTAGTTACTCTGTTTCTGCTTGGTGTAGTGCGTGTCAATAGACTACGCTGGGATTAAGTCCTCAACTTGCTGGATAGTCCCTCTTGTACATGCACACTGAGGGCTAATAATAATAGTAACAAATTGTAAAGATTTCGTGTGTTAATATTAACTTATGTTCTTCGTATTCATCAATCACCAGCGTTATTCATTTAAAATCATATATAAATTTTAGTTATTTTGAATGTAAATTCAATACAGACTACTGTGTGTAATTGCTGATACGTTTGTAGTTGGGATTTAGTTTGTATTGCAAGTAGGCATTGATCTTTGTATATCAGATAGGATTGCAATCTTCACTTTGAATCTCTCTAGTGAGAATGTTCGCGGATTCTTCATCATCAGTGATGTGTTCCACCTCAGTTTATTTCTCTTATTATAACAATCTTGTTTCAATACTCTATACTTGTATTATATATGCCACTTAATTGTTTTATTTACCCCGCCCTTATAATTGTTATATATTTTTTGGTTAAAATGGCCCAGCTCCCCCCTCCCCTGTATGAAGCCCTGACCAAATACTGGCATATGTAGACACACTGACAAACTTCAGTTCCTTCCCCTACTCTAAACTTGGGGCTGAAGAAGCCTGTAGCAGAGAAAATAAATGCACTGCCAGTATCATAAATATTGGGAGTTTTTAAAACCAAACTTTGAGGGACTACGGGGGAGAGGGGGAGGGGGGGGTTTATTTGAATAGATGAATCAGGTAAACACTTAATGCAAAACTATAGCAGAGACATTTGGAAAAGCTGAGCAGAGGATAAAGGGTAGGAGCAGGTGGTAGCCTTACTAATTAAGATCTCCTTTTCCTCACTCAATTACGCAGATGCCCATTAATTGGGTTAACTGAAAAACAACAACAACAAACAAATAACTTCATCAAGTGATACTATTATGGATAAATTAATAGTGCTAGTAGAGACGTGTCAATTGGTGAGAAATAATCACGATAATTCAACCCTTTCACAAGCAATAGTGCCTCACAGAGCTCTCTTCTGAAATTATGCTTAAATCTCTACTCATACAAATCACTCACTCACAAGAAAGGGAAACTCAGCTAGGAAGAGAAGAGGGTGGAGGAATTTAGTTTAAAGAAGGGGGAAAGGTGTGTCCCCCTTTCGGTATCAAACAATGCAGAAATCATTAGTGACCTTAATAATTGGTGCAGTTTGTTTTCAAGAGGCTTTATCTTTCATTAATGCACTATCTGTTGTTGATTTTTACATTAATGAAAGATAAAGCCACTTGAAATGATAGTCAACAAGGCAGTACTCATTGTGACATAAAAAACAACAACGTACATTACTGAAGGTTACATCTCCAGGTAAAGTAGGAAATATATGCTCGTCAAATTATTAAGTTGAGCTTAGAGTGACAGGGTGATGGAAGTGGAGTGGGGGTGTACAGGGGGTCACACACTGTGGAGATTTAAATGATAAGAAACAGTTTTAGTTATTTTTTTACCAATTAAATACTTAATAGCTTTAATAGCATATTTTTTCAAAGATATGGTTTGAGTGGCGTGGGAAGGGGGGGGGGCATAATATTTTTACACAACTTTAAAATGTGATTTCTCGCATGAACACCTGCAAACCACAAAAAAAACTTGCCCTTAGAGCCTAGTCTCGCGTAGCCAGACACTTTACCAATCACTACACGGGTAAGGGTCTGGTAGATTGACATTGAGCAGTTTGTTCAGTTCCCCTTGCTAATTGGGGAGACCGCAAACAATAGGTCATGTAATATCCTGTGACATAAGACTGCTCAAACTTTTGCGCGTGTAGTATTTCTGTGCACAACTCTCCAACAGCCGTGTCAAAACTCTTCCTTTAGATGATGCCATTAGTTATGCTCTCTAGTGAGAATGTTCGCGGATTCTTCATCATCAGTGATGTGTTCCACCTCAGTTTATTTATCTTATTATAACAATCTTGTTTCAATACTCTATATACTTGTATTGTATATGCCACTTAATTGTTTTATTTACCCCACCCTTATAATTGTTATATATTTTTTGGTTAAAATGGCCCAGCTCCCCCCCTCCCCAATTCACGCGCCTGAAAATATTTAACGATTTACACCCACACTAATTGAACCACAGTTAACCACTTGCTGACTAAGCAAGAACAAACTGAGTCTACCAGACCCTTTTCCCGCGAGACTACTTAGAGCCCACCCATACCGAATCATCTTCCTACACCACTGTTGCATTGCTCTTAAATTTACTACTTTTGCATTGTTTGTAACAAAAAGAGTCCATCTGAATACTTTCTGACTGGCAAGCAACACCCCATTTTTGTAATTAGAGCAAAGATTAGTGAAGCCATCCAACATTTTGATGCCATTTGTACAGGATCCTGATAGATATGAGCACAATGTTGCAATCATAAGTACTGGTACTCTCTGTATCACATGCACATACATGAACAACTGTGGCATGTAAAATCATTGAGAAATGATAGTTTCAATTATTACAAATTATTGTATCATCCCTTGAGTAAATTGTAGAGCTTTTGCTGCTATGTCTGTACAAATTAAAGTTTTTGTTGTGGGGCTCGTCACACCTGTTTCCTCATGTACAAACTCATATATTGTATACACTTACACATGTACATGTGTGTAGTATATAAAGTGCCACTGTGGTCTCCTCTTTCGCTCATGTTAGTAAGAGGTACTTTCTTGCTTTTTTTTTTCCTTCTTACATTCATAATGTATATTTAGTTTTCTAATTAAGCATTCCTATTTAATGGTTATTATTGAGACCTTTATCAAGTAGAGATGAGCAGTGTAACATCAAGTGCTGTACTGTACTGTAGTGAAAACAGCATTGTGTTCCTGAAAGGAGCACTGGACCTTTGGTAACATGTGATTACTTTCCCTTCTTTGTTACAGGTTTGATGCAAGAGTGTCCAAGGAATTGCCATGGATACGTTTCCAATGACGATTCAATCCTTGTTCGAAGGAAAATCTACTGGAATATTGAGGACAACTAAACTTATCACTGACACTGTCATAATCCAACTCTTTAAGAGTTTCTTCATACTGGAAATTTACAGTATTTTATTTTTATGGAATAGTTCATTAGTATTATTTTTGTCAATGGCATTGGGAATATTATACTAGCATACAAACAAACTCAGAATAAAGTTGACTAACATAGTACTCAAGGTTTCTTCAGTTAGTGACCTCTTAGTGCTGCCTTGAGGCATCACGTCGATCGTACTACTTAAGTTGTATTTAACTAGTAATACAATGCTACCATTTACTCTAACACATTGGAGAAACATTTCTATGAACAAATTGGGGTGGGGGAGGGGGGAAGGGAGGAGGCGGCGAGTGAGATGCATGGACCCAGGAAAAGTACTTGTGTTGCTCTCACTGTCGCTACTATAATATATATACACACGTAGTTTGCTCCATTCACTTTATGGAGTTGTGGTCTGTCGACTTAAGAATATGTGTCACCAGTATAACATTTGCTTCAACTTTTAGAATAAGCAGTCATGCCCAAAATTGAAGCCACACCCTTTGATTGGAACAAGTATTATAATTATAAAACTACAGTTGCAAAATATTGATGTGTACACAGCTATTTTTCCAAGTGATCATGTACGTGTACTAGCATGATTGAGGTGCTGCTTGGGGTGGGTCTGTCGGCACACAAATGGTCAGCCCCAGCAGTAATGGTCAGCCCCGCAGCAATGTTCAGCCACGCAGATGGTCAGCCCCGCAGCTAGCGACGGTCAGCCATATGCGCATGCGCACGTGCTTAAGGTTCAAAGTTCATTTGATCGGCTGCGCTCGGAGGTCAAAGGTGAGGGTCAGCCGTTCTGCACATAACGTCGTCCAATAGAAATGGAAGTCCCGTAAGTTTTCACTTTTTAACTGCACCCGTAAAAGAATTCAAAATGGTAAACAATTCAATTTCTAGGGTGATACGGGTACTGATCGATAAACAGAGGATTCTGTTTAGTGAAGTTTGGGACGGGGTCGACCACCGAACTAACACAAAAACGCGAGGGTCAAAGTACAAAAATGCCTTACGTACGTCCAAACATATATTATACTAGTGGTGTGCTTGAGCACAAATGGCGAGCGAGCCTAAAGACTATACTATTTTTATTGACTTCTATCACTCAAGCTACTGAAAATAAGGTCCAGTTTTTAAATTTAGCATACAGGGTAGAGGGATTTCAGTGCCATAGTAACAACTCTCTGCAACTGCTTGAATTGAAGGAAAAAACAACAACAACAGAACAATACACGTTATTTAAAAGTTTTCTTTGTGATATTCTTTAGCTAAGTAGTGGTTGTAACACACAATGCTTTGACACAACTGGACATGCACCTACACAGACTTACCTTCGCAGTAGTCTAGTGGACAATGTATTTTTAAGTAAATACTGTTGCGCACGGCTTATAACCATGACAAAGAGCGCATTGACTTACCACCGCCACTAACTCGAATAGAAATGGAAGTCCCTTAAGTTTTCAAGTTGTAACTGCACCCGCAAAAGAATTCAAAACGGTAAACAATTCAATTTCTAGGGTGATGACGGGTACTGATCGATCACCAGAGGACTCTGTTTAGTGCAATTTGGGACGGGGTCGACTACCGAACTAACACAAAAACGCGAGGGTCAAAGTACAAAATGACATACATACGTCCATACATATATACAAATAAATAAATAAATAAACATCCCCGATTTTCGATTGTGTTACCCCTGTAAGTGTCTCGCTCGCTACGCTCGCTCGCCAATAAAAGGATTACTTTAGAATACATATCATTTACATATGTGTATTCCACTGAAATACATATGTGAGTATAACTCAATTATTCTAGTGCTATACACTTCCCAATACACATCAGTATTCTCTACTTTTTGCATGGTGATAATTATTTTGTATAGCAAACAAAAATCAATGTCAAGCCACATTATTACTATAACTGCAACGCAAGCTTAGCTGATCACCTAAATGCTGAGGATGATGAAAGTTTTTTTTCTTCCTGACTATAGCTAGCTATATGAAGCTAAAGTGTATAGAACATGATAAACAAATTCCTATTAGCCACTTCAACTTCCACGCACACAAACACACTATTTATAGTAAGAAATAGGTTCAATTTATTATTACAATCAACAAATTTCATTCCAAAAGTGGTGATTAGCAATTCTATAAATAATCAGAAATGATGTAATCTGTTATAATGATACTGGGAGGGGTGGGTAACTTCTTTTGATGAAGTTATAGGCGGCCTAAAGGGAAAATACAAAGAGCATAACATTAGTAGTTACAGCTTATTTCATTAAGATAGTCAATTCTTACTATTGAGTAACAATTATTTGCCATAGTTAAATTCCAATATGAAAATACAATAGATATTAAATGACATTTGATAATTTCGTTCCACAGTAAAAATCATGTTTTTCTTCTCTAAAATGTTCAACTACACTCTTTATGAATGGCTTGCATAGGAAATTCATTTAAAGAGGGCATATATACATGTCAGATGGTGGATTATAATAGTTCCTACAGTTACAAAAAAATTCTAATAAAAAACAGTAACAACTAAAAAAAAACACCAAAAGTAAACAACCATTAAAAAATCAGTGTTTCTCCAGAAAAAGCAAGTAGAGCGGCACTTTGACCACACCTCACACCCATTTCAACAATTGAATAGTACATTGTTATAGCTTCAGCTTGTGTAATATCAGACCAGCTGGAAATGTCACTAGTGGATAGATTGTAGCTATTTTCCCCCTGAAAAACCATGACTAGAGGCCAGTAGAGTAGAATGTAGTATTAAGGAGTGAATACTCATTATTATTCTTACTTCATAAGTGACTAAGGTGTACTCATCTTCTGACTGAGTGTGAGCGAAATCCATGAGGAAGTGAAGATATGCTCCAAGATGTGCAATACTATAATACAATTAGACATACAAATAATATACAAATTAGGATACAATAATACAATGTGATTCTAAAACTTTTACTTAGTATGTTTTGGGATTCGTAATACAAACAGAAACTACATTTTCCCGATTTTCATTACTAATATTCTTATATTTAACTAATTAAAAACAACAACAACACTATATTTATGTATATTAGCTAATGTTTAAATGTGCTGTCTTACTTTGCTGTGACCAGGATGTAAACAGTGGCTGGTAGCAGGAAGTCTCCTGACAACTGAGTGATCTGCGTTAAAAAATAAACAAATAAATAAATAAATAATATATAAATATATATGAATAAATAAATATAGGAATACATAAATAAATAAATAAATGAGATAAAGAACTATCTATGAGCTTGTTGAGTTGGCATAAGTCACTTCGAAGATGCTTTAATTTAGTAAAATTAACATAACAATTTTTTGGTACAAAGAAAAAACATATATATATAGTACAGAGCCCACTATACTATTATATGCTTTAACCTTACAAGAAAAATATGCAAGAGCATGGACGTACAGTAGGAGACAAGTAAAATAAAGTTTCAGATTCTGTCCGGATCAGAATCGGAACTTTATTTTGTCTCCTACTGTACATAATGTATAAGTGTGTATGACTTACATTATTGAGCTGTGAAAATGCCAATTTAAAGTGTTCCAAGAACTCCACTGGCGTGAACAGACAGCTAAAAGAAAACAAAAAAAAGTAATGTAAATAAATTAAAATCAAATAACGTTATAATCGCATCGCTTACTTTATTACTCTCAGCGTATTGGAGGCTTCATCTAATCCCTAATCAAATCATATAAGGAAGCTAAATAAACACAATGTAAACAGTAAGTACTAACAGACTAACCGTTAAAATTTCACTGTCAGCATTTTTGCCCATCATTTTGGAGCAAATATGGCTAAAAAGAAACAAATAAATAATCTGATTACAAGTTTATAAAAGCATCAAAAAATTTAGGAGAAAGAAAATGAACATACAGTCCAGTAAGGAGAGTAAGGAGATCTATAGACTAAAGGACTTTCTTTTTTTAGATGTATTTTCTCTCTTTCACACAGTCTTATTAAACAATACAGAATTAAAACTATTTGGTCGCCAACGGGAATCAAACTCAGGACTGCTTGCTTAAATAATTTAAATTAAATATCGACCAAATATTTCTAATATTGTATTGTTTAATAAAAGTCTGTGAAAGAGAGAGAATACATTTAATGAGTAAAGAAGGCTGAGAAAGAAATTATGAAGTGACTTTCTTTTCTGTTTTAAACAATAATGGTGTATTGCTCACTCTGGAAAATGGATGTGACGTAAAAGTTTCTCATCGTCCAAATGTTTCAGAATCTCCAGGCCTTTCTTGTAGGTGAGATCTTGGTCATCATGGTGAAGGACATACAAGTTGATGAGGACAGGGTACAGACGAGTGAATACCAGTGCATGAAGAAGACTGTAACCTGCACACAGTGAAGGAAATGGATGCTATCAATCACTATGATATAGTGACTAACTAATCATGATTCAGTTATTCTCAGCTGAAATAATTATAATAAAAGCTAATTTTCTCGTTCTAACAGCCAATATTATCTTAATTAAAACTAACCCGACATTTCAACTTCTTGCTGAAGTACTCTTCTGGGGTCAAGAGGACTTTGGCAAGAAGTCTAAATGTCGGGTTAAGTTTTAATTAGCATAATATTGGCTGTTAGAATAAGAAAATTGACTAACTAATCCAATGAATAAAAGCAAAAAAAAAAAAAAAAAAAAAAAAAAACGAAACAAAAGAATAAAAGTAAATAAATTGTTATCTACAAACATAAAATTATAAATTACAAGTATTGCACCTTAGATTATCAAGGTTACAGCTTGCTCTAACAATTAAATACAATATAATAATTATCACTTTCCATCACTAGGTACAATGTAAATAAGTATCGGCTTTCTTTAAGGGCAAGTATTAGAATCTGCATGCCTGTATGTATATCTGTACCTGATTCAATAGACAAGTAGTCCTCAGGATCTGAACTATTATTGCCATCAATCCTGGAGTGACCATGTTGAGACAAATTCTTGTCTTCATTACTCAGAAAAGGAAATAATATTCTACAAAAAAAAATTGTGAAATGATAATCAACTTTCACTCCCTTGATAACAATACAATGAACATTATAATGGCTAACAGACCATCACTAAGACACAAGTAGCAAGAAATAGAATACAAGACACTGCTACAACCACAAAAAGTTCCGTTATACAACAATAGAAGATATAAATTCTAGGGCAGGCTTTCTACAAAGATAATGTGCTGTAATCAATATTTGCAATCAAAGGGATTGGTAGGTCAATACCTACCTGAACTACATAGCAGTTAACATAACTAGTGAAAACCTTCCATACTTAACCGTTTTCCTGTCAATTTTATGTTGACTATTTGGGTAACATGAAGAATGCGTGAATATATATTTTTTTTAATTTCTTTTCTGTAAAGACATTCCAGCAAGAATTGATTTTTAAAGCACATTAATCCCAAACTTTTTCTATTACGCAAAAAAGAGTTAGTATATTAGTCTGCAAAGAGAAGAGCTAAAAATTCAAACTTCTAACGGTTCTAGTTGAAGCTCAACTTCCGATGATCTCAGAGTTGCTATGGGGTTCAAACATAGTGCAAAGCTTACTCACCTTCTAATTGCTGTATTCTGAGCTTCAAAATTCTGTACTATAAAAAAAATTTGCGCGACTAGACGCCCAAATGGTAAGCTTTCCAGTAGCCATACTTAAAAATATATATATTTAAAAACAAATTCTGGTGCACTCAGTTCAATTTTTTTATTACAGGAAGTACGACATCAGTGCAACGTATAAGCAAAAAAAAAAGAAGGAAACATTATATTATGTACTAGATAATCGATTAAAAAAACAGGAGAATTGAGAGTGGTACAACACCGAGAATTCTCGACTCGGACAGTCAAAGGATTATGTATAAAATTACTAGTGCTCTAGTAGTAAATTACCAATATATTCACACATGTGAGAACTTCTAAAGCACCAGTCCATGTACTCACCTAACTATTCCGTGTATTCTCTGAATGAGAGAGTGGGTCTCAGCTATGGCGTGAGGAAGAAGGAACTTGCTGGCTCCAATACCACCATATGAATACCTGTAAACTAGTTCTAACTTGTTCATGAGAGCTCCGAGAGGATGATCAGGAGTATTGAATGCCTTGTCAACATAGCTCTGAATCCCCTCCCTCACGTCTTTAGGACCCACTGCCATCCCCAACTCTTTTTCATCGAGTATTTGAGACGCAGACGCCGATTTCAGACAGCCACTCCCACCATCCGACAGATCAGCTTGTGGTGCGTACGGCGTCGTGGATGCCTTATATGACAAACCAGACGGATAAGAACAACATAAGAGAGATTCTTCTAAATTGATCGGCCTGCTAATGTCTGGTTTTTCCATATTGTCCGCTACTTCATCGTTGGATTCAATAACCTCACCGTCTCCCTCGGCCATTGTTGCAAACTGCTGCAGCATCGACTTCCTGGATACAACGGAGTTCCGAATGGCCGCTAAGTAACTCTCATCGCGAGCGAAATCCGATGACGTTGCAGCACGCGCCCGCTCAAGGGGAATGAGCCGTACGGGTACCTTGACCGTCCGTCCTCGTATTCCCGTCAGTGAGTTCGAGCGTCTGGCGGGAGGGGTCATGGAGGTTGCACGGGACTGAAGGGCGGGTTGCGGTACATTTCTCCTGTGGTAGGCATCGGACGCCAATCTGTTCCAGGCTGAGAAGACATCGTTGGCCGCATCTCCGCTCACTCCTAGAGTGCTCTCACACTCCTTGAAGATCTCCTGCCACTTGTTGCATGCAAAGACAGTGCAGTTACCAATTCGAGTGTCCAACTTGGCTATTCTAAAAATTAATATTATATACATAGTAATAATGCCAAAGAATAAATTAAATTATTCCTTTTTAAAATTAGGGAACCATTGTCTCTTATTGGCGGCCATAAGAAATACATACATATTTTAAAAATTTAACTCAAAATTTAAAATATTCCAATTGAAAATTGTATTAGTCTTAGTTAACATTACAAATTATTTTACTACCCAACGATTATAACCAACCAATGTACACACTAATACATTTAGGTATGTTTGCAGAGTATTTTCTCGTTGCTTTTTGTTTGTTTTTTGTATTTTTGAAGGCATGGACTCTTGTTTTTCCTATTAAGCTGGTGTGCCAGACTATCTAACACCTCTTACATGCATGCATGGGATCATGCCACACCCCTCCACATGCACATACACACATGTTGCACGACACATACAGAAATCACACGTGACTCACTGCAGGTCCGCGAGAGTTGCCGCAATATCTTTACCCTCTGAGCTTGAAGCATGAACAGGATCTTCCAAAGTTCCTTTCAGTATTTCAATCTTCTTAGACCAACTGCCTCCAAAACTCCCTTCTATCTTAGTACCATTGTCCAATATCAGAGTACCCTACAAAAAAATTAATATAATGTCATTAATTCTTAGCCAAAAGCACTATGATACATGTACATGGGTTCAGAGGTCACCTGAGCTCTAGTTGTTGCATACATGTCATGTCTACAGTTCAGTTGTACTAAATAAAATACCCACGATGGCGTGCTTTAAAAAGCAAGTATATTGACACAAACTATTGTATTGCCTTTATTAATTTGGTAGAAATGGATTTTTTTTTTTAATATACATACTTAATACACTTTCATCACATTCCCTTACCTTTCCCATAAGCTTTAAGTCGGGTCCTAATTTGCCAATGAATGATCTTCCATTAGGATCTATCACGAAACCATCGTGACCAGCCTAAACGAAGGAAACAAACAACACCATTCATGTTTGACCTAGTCTTGCTCTGTCAGTCAAAAAAAAATCATGTCCAGTCTTAATAACAACCTACTGTAGGAGACAAAGTAACGTTCTGAATTCCGTTCCGTAGAACGTCCGTTACACGATTAAAAACGGAGGGGACAAACGGTACGCCATTTGGTAAAAAAACGGTCGTTCTGTTCGACCACATTACCGTTTAAACTTTCTCATTCACCGCACGCCTCACTCTAAGAAACATAAATAAAAATCTTTTATCCAATAAAACGCTCTGATTTTTTGTTTACAGGTTCCTGAGGTGGAGCTTTTCTGGTAAAAAAAAATTGAAGCCGTCATATTCGAAGTTGTCTCGCAGAAAATTGTTAGTTCGACTACCGCACAGTATCGACGTTTTCTTGATGTTAGGGCCTTCTCGGGCTTAGATTGTTTACTACTGGAGGTTCATCAGTAGCTAACAGAAGACCTACGAAGTGCAGACCTCGTTATAGCTGTGTGCCTGTCGAAACTTTGGTCTGCAGCTTTAAAAGCTACCGTTTTACAGCCATACTACGGAACGAAATCCAGAACTTTTTTTGTCTCTTACTGTATCTCCTATTCACACTACTCTCTGACAAAACTCCCTCCCTGAAAACCCTGCACCTGAAACTCTCTCCTCTCTAACAACCCATTCCCCTGACGACCCTGTACCAGTTCATTTTTCTCTGTGATATCCCTGTACCAGTTTACTTAACCTCTCTGTCTCCTTCAACTCACACTGATGGATCCATTGGTGAACACTGCCTCGTGGTATGTGCCAGAAGAACTGATGACCATTCCCGGACCACACCTCATATCATCCGCCCACATGCCCATATACCTTTCATGCCTACAACAAAAAATAAATAAATAAACCAATTTGTAATAACTACAAAACAAAAAAATGTGTACATGTAATAGCAAACATAAAGATACTGCAGAGATTTAAAAAATCCATAACAGCAACACCAGTTTTAGCTCACTGTATTGTGCATGCACATCATTAATACAGCCTAATGCCACGTAATACTGTCATATTATTAGTACACAGTTCAATTAGTGATGATGCTTACCTAATCTTGTCTTCATAAATCCCGTATCCGTTCTTCTTGTCTTGCTTCCAGCCACCGATGTAAAATGATCCTTTCCTGCTGGATTCCTCTCCTTTACCAAATCCAGACCTGAGTCCATTGACCCATCGACCAGAAAAAATGTCACCATTGGAATACCTGAAAAAATATGATACATACATACATGTATATATATACAACAATGTACACGAAATGTAAGTACTAGTGTGTGTGTGTGTGTGTGTATGTATGTTAGGTACTCATGTACAGGGGCGTAGATGCCAGGCTGGTGAGGAGTTTCCTAAAAATCTTACAAAGGCTCAATATAGGATATCTAACCTGGTAGAAGTCATTTCGACCGCCCAAATTAGACGACGACCACGAGATCAGGTAAAGAGTAGAAAAATAATATAGACACACACCTTTTTGTTAAATTATTGGTGCGGCCGCACCCGTTCCGACGCCCCTGATGTAGCTATTCATACAAGCTCAAAAAAAAATCTTCATGGGCATATTCAACTAGCATTCTATAAACTTAATACTTGACATACTACTACTTTATCAGTCTAACACACATACCATTTCAGGAAAACAACAATAGAACAATGCCACAGATAACTCTAGTGGTTTATTAAATACATGTACCAGACCTGCAGTCAACTAATCATTCTGCACCCTCTCAACCAAATCCTCATGATACATGTATAAAATCAATATTAATAGCACATTTTCCTCATTCTAACAGCCAATATTGTTAATTAAAACGTACCCGACATTTAGACATCTTGCCGAAGTCCTCTTCAGTGGTCAACTGAGAGGATTTCAGCAAGAAGTCGTCAAAACGTCGGGTTAAGATTAAATTAACAATATTGGCTGTTAGAACAAGAAAATGTGCTATTATTAGACTGAATCAAAATCAATATTATGTATGCATGACAAAAGGATCTGTAATGAAACAGGTAATTTATTCTTGATGTTTGCAAAAAGGCAAATTCATTGACAGAAAAATATAAAACATTGTATACGAGTGAATTTAGTACTCACTTCATTTCACCATGGCCGTCCAAGTTGTGGTTCTTGAACTCCCCGATGTACTTCTTGCGAGAGTCTCTATCCGAGAACCAGTGCATCTCTCCACTGCCGTGGAACTTGCCCTCCTTGAACTCACCAGTGTACAAGAGACCAGTCGTCTCCTGAGTAAACTCACCACTGGAGAAACAAGATGAATAATCTCATCATAAAAGAAAAACAAACAAACAAAAAAACAAAACAAAAAAAAACAAACAAAAAAACAAAAAAAGAGAAAAAATAATAATAATAAATAAAAAAATAAAAAAAAATAAAAAAAATGAGCCCCTCAATTTCCCTACTACGAGTTCCAGCATAAAGTACTTAATTACTTACCGTCCGTAAGGTTTGCTGTTCCTCCATTCTCCCTTGTAGCGGCCATCCTTCATGTCTGGAAGACTCTTGAAGGTGTACTCAAGGGACTCTCTCTTCCTCAGCAACTCCAACTTGGTATCCAAGTTTAAGTCACTTGAAAAAATAATAATGTAAAATCAATCAATATGAATAAAAATATTCATAAACCAAAACAAATTGCAAGATCTGTAGCTTTAAATAACTTAACTTTGTTTCTATATCGCGCAATAATAAAGTTTTTATTGTGTACTGAATCTATTGACTGCCTTTACATAGAAAATGTATTGAATTGGAAAGTATCGTGTGCCTGCAATATTCCGCAGTAAAGGGGAAGTCCGGAGTTATTGTGTTGGTTATTGCGTCCCCCTAAGCTTATTTTTGCGCTTATTGCATCCCCTGAGGATCTGCTAATTCTATAATACCATTCTGTGCCAATTACATTAATTTGGTTAAATAAAATAGCTTCATATGAATGCAGAGACTTCTTCTTACTAGCTATAGTAGCTGTTGAGATGAGCTAAACTCAGAATCTCTTATGATGCTATATTGTTGTGATGGTCTTTTGTCAGATGTCTATCTAAACTTCCTTGAATGGAAGTAAGAGTGCTCAGTTCATACAGACTACCGCTTGCACTCCGCGAGAAGTCTGTCTAACTCTTTAAGTGGAATATTCTCAATATTTCGCTTTTCATTTATCCCTCTGCACCAACAATACCACGTTCTCAAGTCAGGTAATGTTTTATTTTGAGTATTACAGTTTTTTTGGTCTTCTAACAACTTCCGTAATTCCTCATCGACAAGACTAACTGAATGTTCACTCTCAATTACAAGATGGCAGAACTGCTTGCCTTTCACATTCCCTTTCTACTCCACCTTGAATATTAGAGAAAAGATTTTCAATGACTATCAAAAGGAAAAAAAAAAAAAAAAAAAAAAAAAAAAAAAAAAAAAAAAAAAAAAAGAATCGAAAGACTTCTTGGCAGAATCCATTACATTAGCCACTCGGTTTCTATGCCATTCGCGCATGATAAGTACACAATAAATTGATTAATCATTGGATACCGCGGGAATATCACTCGTCTATCGGTGGCATTTTCATGGTGCTAGCCGACACTCTTGTGACATTCTGCAGTATTCAATGATTAATCTATAATTATGTAGACACTATATTTCAATACCAGCAATATTATTGCTGGCTATATGTACATGTCTTTTAATTGCACTAAGCAACATAACACTAGTTGATGGATGCCATGCTTGACCAATAGCACCAATTAATAGTAACAAATCACAAGTAAACAAAAAACAACAACACACAAACAAACAACAATCATCCACCAACTCCATAGTTCTCTACTTACCCTCGTCCAGGTACAAACTGTTGAATATGAAGCATGTTGCCTATGCAGTCAGCCACCGCCATCACCCACTTGGACTGCGGAATAAGGAATATCATACGTAAGCAAATTGTGACACTGAATTGATACTAGATTGCTGGTGCATTACATACATACATACATACCTTGTGAATGAGTTCTTTACACTGCAATTCCAAACTACCTTCAGGAAACACCAGTCGGAATGAGGACCTGTGGGAAGTTAGCGTGTGAAGGTCAGAGTAATCAATCTCTTCTAACTTTGCTACTCTAACAGACCACGCCTATCATGATGTGAACTAGCCAAGACTAAGACGCTAGTTATAATTGCCATTTCTAAACTTGTAGTGTATGTCAGTGTAGAAATAATTGTTTGATTAAATGGGGGAGAGGAGGGTGTGGCATTACATACAAGACGGTAATATAAATGATTTTTTACTCACAAATTATTTTTATGCTTCAAACGAGAACTTTTTTGCAGTGAATTTTCCCCCGAAAGCATAACAGAATTTTCATTTACGTATGTAATTAGTCACACATGTACACTTCATGTGCCTAATTTTTCTTTACAGCACGCCATGTCATCCCCCCTCCCCCCTTAAAACCTTTCAGTGTTTGGTAAGAAAAGTTCACATCCTACAACGAAGTGAAATAATTATATACATACATACATACATACATATCACGGGAGTGAGCGGAGTGAAAAAGAGGGTTGGGTCGGGCGCCCGTTCCTCCAGTTTTTAGCTCCTTAGAGTCATTCAAGTCCATGAACATACATGTATAGTTTTGTATTAGCATATTCTCCACGAACTCAGAGATACAATTCTGACAAACCAGATGAAGTGCCATGCATTTCATGTTCTATGGTATTTCAGAACTTGACAAGTTAATCAACTGACTATTTGAAATACAATGAACATACAGTTACATGTGTACGAATGGTGTTCTTTCTTTTGATTTTTTTTGCTATACATACAATATACCTTGTAAGCACTGACACCTTACCGAACCACCTCATGGATCTAGGAAGTGATGATAAAAAAGCCACTTCCTGATTTAAAGAGGTCACATAGTGGTCACATGACTGGGGAAAGGTAAAAAGGTCAAACTATTGATCAAAGTAAAGATTTATCTTTTGTCTGTAGCTAGCTGGTTCCTCTGGTTAAAACAAAGATGAAGACTTCAAACTCACAACAAATCTTCAGAGAAAGGCAGTCTGCATATTAAGGAAGGTTGTATATCCAGCTTGTCATGATATTTTACAATCAGAACAAAAAACAACAAACATAACAAAAAAAACAATGTTGTTTTTTTTGTTATGTTTGTTGTTTTTTGGTAAGTAATCGCTGGAGTGTAAAGAAGAAGATGCTGCATAAATATCTAAACTAACCTAAATATATAACCTAAATATATAACCTAAATATCTAAACTAAGTAATCGCTGGAGTGTAAAGAAGAAGATGCTGCATAAAAGTCTAAACTGGTTTAGTTCTCTGTTATGTGTCATGTGACCATTACTCGAAGGTGATCATGTATTCAATATCTTATATTCAGATGTCTCAATCAATAACACTGTCATTAGACTGGAGGCGTGGTCCTGACATGCCAGTGGCTAAACAACAACTAAACAACTAAGGGCTCCTCATTATGGAAGTCAATATACAGTGTATATCAAACATCTCACAATCGCAAAACCGACAATTCTCTACATACTCCATTTGATACAAACACCATATAACTATAATAGGTAAAGGGTTCTCACATGTGCTGAAGACTCTGAATCTGCAGGTTGTCCGTAGGTATGATGTGATCCACCCACACTATGTCCAGAGGATATTCGGTAATGGTCGCACCCTGTTCAAAACACATGAGAGAGTTTGGAGGAAGTCATGCGATGATATGGTAAAGGGTGGCATGAGTAATCCCCAAACACAACACACTGATCTTAAAATGATAGAAATTTCCCGGGAATTGTGCGCCAATATGTACATATATACACACAAAATGCAATAAAAAGAGACTGCAATAGCAGAGAAATAAATGGACTAAAAAAAAAAGAAAAAGAAAAAAAAAGAAAAGAATTATGTAATTTATAGTGAAAGTGTAACTTGGTCAAATTAAAAAATAAAACTAAACTATGTATTATACTAAAAATAAATTAATCTACATTTAAATGAATGGCCAATACCAAGGACATGACCATGTAAACATACTGTGTACGAGACAAAAAGTGAAAAATAAGAATGACGCTCAAGAGAAAATTAAAGTTACATGAACGCAAGAAGAAGTTGAGCCTAGAAGTGAGTGATTTGAGAGAAATAGCGACGTGAAGCATTTAAAGGTAACTCTGACACAAAAGAAAGACATCTTGCGAGGAAGGTAAGTGAATATATCATGATTGCACCAGAAAAAGAAGGAAGGCGTGGTCATCAAGATCGCGAGTGAAACATCATGACATTTAACACACACACATACAAACACACACAAACACCTAGATGTATGTATACAGACACTTCGCACACACAAACACACACAGAGGCTGCAAGCATACGGTTGGTATTAAAGGTGAGCGCTTGGTCGTTAAAGCATCAACATCAATCCATCCACTCTAAGCAAATAAAGAAAAAAAGAGTAAATAAATAAAGAAAAAACAATGACAAAAAGTCTATAATAATAGCAGTTATAACAACAAAGATATGTACGATTGAACTACTGTGTTAATACTCATAAGTGAACATAATACATCTCATTTTTCTTGATAAAATTAAACTCCATCAATAACTACGATAAGTTAAAAAAAGATAATAATAATATGTTCACTTATAAGCCAAGATGAGCGTTTAATAATTAAAACTTAACCCGATGTTTCGAATTCTTGTCGAAGTCTTCTTCAGGGATTAAGTTTTAATTAAACATAATTGGGCAGTAAGAACTGAGATATATTTGTTATTATTATAATTATTTCAGCCAAGAATGACTGGATCATTGAAATAATTAAATAATAAATCAATTCACTAATGGAATGGCAAGCCCACTATCACATGAGTTACCTGGACGACCACAAAGGCATCGCTGAAGAGGTAGAACTTGGGCGGAGTTTTGAGGTTGCTGATGGAGAGCCGGCTCTGAGGGACCACCGCCAGGGACACTTCATCGCTGGACATGACGAGGCGACGCCCATCAAAGTAGATGGCCGACTATAAGTACATTAAAATAGGAAACTATGCATTAGGTTCTAATAACTAAACTAGAGTGTGTATACAACTAGCAATAAGCTATACAATTAAATATCGCAACATAGCTGCGTGCGTACGCAGACTGAATCTAGGAGGGAGAAAATCAACTGTCTTAGTTAATAAGAGGGACAAGAGAATTTACAGACATATTCTATTGTATAAGAGATTCACTTAAGATTCACTTAAAACGTGCAAATATATGTATTTATTAGGTACTGAACAGAGCCTGATAACTGTTGCCACATAGAAAATGCATTAAAGTAAACAGGATGTGGCTTAGGGCAATATTTTTCCATATCACCTGTGTTCATAGTTATTACGTTGGGTTATTACGTCCCCCTAGGTTATAGAATTGTTCGCGCATGAGCAGTACCTAATAAATTTATTATCCATTGGATACTGCAGAATATCACTCGTCTGATTGGCGGTATTTAGGCTAGTACCTGTGGCACTCGCGTAAATACTAAGCCAACAGATTCGTGATATTCTCCTGTATTAGATGAATAATATATATGTATGCTGTTCATGTTGAGTCAAAATGAAAAGTACAAGATTTCTAGAGGAGGCAGACAAGCGATTATGAGAAGTGAGTGAATGACCCCTTTGCCCCCCCCCCCTCCTTTAACCCGATCAATCACATCATTTAAAGCAGCTTTAAATTCTACACTTCAAGGAACTCTATAGACCTGGTAAAGGGTATCAAATCTATATACTAGAAACACTGGATGACCAACTTGCTCAGTGTCACTAAGTGCGTACAACTGCAATTTGAAGTTTTCTCCAAATAACATCTCCTTCCATGTGCACACATACATACGTAGATACATGTGTGCATATTGTAACTCTCATACACTATTACTGCTATTGGTCTATTATGTACAGTTTTGAACATATGCCAGTCAGAAAGGAACATAACATTCCAAGTAGGAATGAAGTGCTTGGCTAATGATGTGGTTACTGCACACACACCACAATAGGACTAATCTAATTTGAAATACTAGCAAAAACTGAATCATCTGCTTCCTCAAAATAACTTTGAAAATATCCATACATACATGTACCTGTATACTACAATGGGCATACATACACGTAAGGTACCTGCATGAAACTAGTACAACGATATGGGTAATATACAGTACTTGATGTACCTAATACTATGTATGGTAATACATATACATACATATAATATGCACCTACAGGCACTATGGGTATTACATGCGGATACTTACAAACTTGAATCGGAGCACAGGAAAGCACATGTAGATCATTAATATGTCCAATTTATGTACAATATATTAAAACAATCGAAGCATAAATATTTTTAGATTATGTAAAATACAAAGTTTCTTTTTTCGGTCATATCAGCTCCATACCTGTCCCCTCCTCCACCAGACACTCACACACACACACACACACACACACACGCACACACAGTGACCCATACCTTATGGAGGTGTCACACAATAGCAGCTGATACAAAACTTGCCAAAGGCCTACTAGGACAAACTGAGCACTACCAGCTGAGCCAAGTTTCCTGAAGGGTAATTTTATTTCACCACTAATAAGGGACAAGGTATGCTACAAGTTGAACATGCAGTGTACATGCATGTAAGAATGATCACATGGGAAGCCGGCCAGTGATTTCAACAGGGTGTTATTTTTTCTGAAACACACACACCACAAAAAAAAAAAAAAAAAAAAAAAAAAAAAAAAAAAAAAAAAAAAAAAAAAAACCATAAAAAACCTACAATGTGCTGTATGTATGCTATAGATAAATTTGTAAGAGGTCTGGAGTGTGTACTTCACTAAAAAAGTCAAAATATTTATGTATGTAAAACGAACTATAGGTACCATACTGACCAACTCAACAAATTGTGTCAACTTGAATTGTTAATACTCATAGCAATGAACCTCTATGATGTTATTATAATAATACTCATTCAAATTGTATCATTTAGAGAAGAGTAAAGAATTTCTGACATACTGAAGTCAAACATGAAGGTTCGTAATGCACAGATGTGCCATTAGAAGTTTGATTGTAGAAGGTTTAGTCGAAATATAGTGTGACACCATCATTTGAACATATGCACCATTATATGTAATATCAAAGTAACGTCTTAAGTGACAGGGCAATGTAACTTGGTTGTGGAAGGATGGAGGAAGAAGCGTTAGGGGTGCGAGGGGTGTGGCTTGGTGTTACATGCCAGGAAAGATAAATGAAGGATAAAATTTCATTTACTGGCTATCTTATCAAATTGCACTCTGGACTCATCTAATCATAACTTGAATTCAACTCTACCTATGTATGTACATAATACCAATCAACAAGTTAATAAAATGACCTCTGAACCCTCACAGTTGCACGCAATCAGGATTGCTATGGCAACAGCCATAGAATGTCTACTAAGTTGAGTCAGTCATCACTCTCATCAACAGAGCTCCAAATGAGTCCGTCCTGGTGAGCTAATATGGCTGTCATGCCATCAACTAAGTAGACAGGATGAATGGAGTCCAACTGAGAGGCACGGAGAAATGACTAGTAATCAACAATTAGACCACAACATCATCTGGCAGGTCAGTAGGAATGGGTTTTATGTCATTAAAAAAAACATAATAGAGAAAAAAAAAACCTGTTTGCAATATGGCATTGATGAATGTAGTTCCATAGATGTATGTTAATTACTAAAGTGCATGCCAGGAACATGCACAGCTTCCACAGTACATGTAATACTGTACTCTTTACATAATAGATAGACAACGAAATCGAGGGATCTACCGCCTACAGAACCTCGAGGGCCGCGGGCTGTACTGTCCCGAGCGTAGCGAGGGCGGTACTAGCGTGCCCGAGGGGTTCGACGGGCGGTAGTTACCGAGATTTCGTTGTCTATCTGTTTTAGAACGTAGAAACTATAGCCCTAGTTACCAGGTGAAAAAACATTTTTTCTACTTCTCTGCTTCTATGCTGACACTGTACGACAAGGACGGTCGGGAAATTATTGAGGAGTCCACTAAGTGCGGCAATTCCGGTTGTTTAGGCGAGCCGTGGTGCAGCGCATGGGGTATATGTAATTCGCTCGACTCCAGTAAACACGCAAAAGTGATGGAGTTCAGTAATTTGGGGCAGGAGGATCAGTATGATTATCTTTTCAGTGAGCTTAGTCAACAAGAACATTCTAGCCAAACCTGTACCTCAGAACATTCACATTTTACCTCAACTTTTACTACAAATTTTCAAAACCAGTTTAATTCCTCGTATAGCTCCTCTCAGTTAGCTTCTGTACTACCTTCTTCCACTGAGTCAGCTCTTCCATCTAATTCCTTACAGTCAGCTCTTCCATCTAATTCCTTACAGTCAGTTCACCAGTACAGCTCCTTACAGTCAGTTCTTCCATCTAATTCCTTACAGTCAGCTCTTCCATCTAATTCCTTACAGTCAGCTCTTCCATCTAATTCCTTACAGTCAGCTCTTCCATCTAATTCCCTACAATCAGCTCTTCCATCTAATTCCTTACAATCAGCTCTTCCATCTAATTCCTTACAGTCAGTTCTTCCATCTAATTCCTTACAGTCAGTTCTTCCATCTAATTCCTTACAGTCAGCTCTTCCATCTAATTCCTTACAGTCAGTTCTTCCATCTAATTCCTTACAGTCAGCTCTTCCATCTAATTCCTTACAGTCAGCTCTTCCATCTAATTCCTTACAGTCAGTTCTTCCATCTAATTCCTTACAGTCAGCTCTTCCATCTAATTCCTTACAGTCAGCTCTTCCATCTAATTCCTTACAGTCAGCTCTTCCATCTAATTCCTTACAATCAGCTCTTCCATCTAATTCCCTACAGTCAGCTCTTCCATCTAATTCCTTACAGTCAGCTCTTCCATCTAATTCCTTACAGTCAGCTCTTCCATCTAATTCCTTACAGTCAGCTCTTCCATCTAATTCCTTACAGTCAGCTCTTCCATCTAATTCCTTACAGTCAGCTCTTCCATCTAATTCCTTACAGTCAGCTCTTCCATCTAATTCCTTACAGTCAGCTCTTCCATCTAATTCCTTACAATCAGCTCTTCCATCTAATTCCTTACAGTCAGCTCTTCCATCTAATTCCTTACAGTCAGCTCTTCCATCTAATTCCCTACAATCAGCTCTTCCATCTAATTCCTTACAGTCAGCTCTTCCATCTAATTCCTTACAATCAGCTCTTCCATCTAATTCCTTACAATCAGCTCTTCCATCTAATTCCTTACAGTCAGCTCTTCCATCTAATTCCTTACAGTCAGCTCTTCCATCTAATTCCTTACAGTCAGCTCTTCCATCTAATTCCTTACAATCAGCTCTTCCATCTAATTCCTTACAGTCAGCTCTTCCATCTAATTCCTTACAATCAGCTCTTCCATCTAATTCCTTACAATCAGCTCTTCCATCTAATTCCCTACAGTCAGCTCTTCCATCTAATTCCTTACAATCAGCTCTTCCATCTAATTCCCTACAGTCAGTTCACCAGTCCAGCTCCTTACAGTCAGCTCTTCCATCTAATTCCCTACAGTCAGCTCTTCCATCTAATTCCTTACAGTCAGCTCTTCCATCTAATTCCCTACAGTCAGCTCTTCCATCTAATTCCTTACAGTCAGCTCTTCCATCTAATTCCCTACAGTCAGCTCTTCCATCTAATTCCCTACAGTCAGCTCTTCCATCTAATTCCTTACAATCAGCTCTTCCATCTAATTCCTTACAATCAGCTCTTCCATCTAATTCCTTACAATCAGCTCTTCCATCTAATTCCTTACAGTCAGCTCTTCCATCTAATTCCTTACAATCAGCTCTTCCATCTAATTCCTTACAGTCAGCTCTTCCATCTAATTCCCTACAGTCAGCTCTTCCATCTAATTCCTTACAGTCAGTTCACCAGTACAGCTCCTTACAATCAGCTCTTCCATCTAATTCCTTACAGTCAGCTCTTCCATCTAATTCCCTACAGTCAGCTCTTCCATCTAATTCCTTACAGTCAGTTCTTCCATCTAATTCCTTACAATCAGCTCTTCCATCTAATTCCTTACAGTCAGTTCACCAGTACAGCTCCTTACAATCAGCTCTTCCATCTAATTCCTTACAATCAGCTCTTCCATCTAATTCCTTACAGTCAGCTCTTCCATCTAATTCTCTACAGTCAGTTCACCAGTACAGCTCCTTACAGTCAGCTCTTCCATCTAATTACAGTCAGCTCTTCCATCTAATTCCTGTCAGCTCTTCCATCTAATTCCCTACAGTCAGTTCACCAGTCCAGCTCCTTACAGTCAGCTTCTTTTCAGTCTAGCCCGTCACAGTCAGGTCTCCAGTTTAGCTCCTCACAGTCAGCTCTCCAGACTATAGCTTCTGTATCAAGGTTTAGTCAACCTGTACCTGATGACGAAATTGTAAAAGCTCGTATAAAGGCCATACCAAAAAAGACTCGCCAAGACACTGATTATTGTGTTAGATTATGGAATTCTTGGAGGGATAATATAGAAGAAAACTAGGTTTTGATGTAACACAATTAAGTGAAGTTGACAAGATTATTCAGGCACAGTGGTTGACCAGGTTTATTTTGGAAGTAAGGAAGATTAACGGCAGTGAATACCCTCCAAACACACTATATCATATAGTGAATGGCATTATGCGGCATGTACACATTTCTAACCCTGGTACTGACTTTTACAAGGATGCAGAATATTCGGGCTTCATAGCAAGCTTAAATGCAGAGATGAAGCGTCTTCAATCAAAAGGAATGGGATCTACTCAGAAGCAGGCTGAGCCCCTATCAACACAAGAGGAGGAACAACTTTGGGAAAATCAACTTCTGGGTGACCATAGCCCCCAAGCTCTCCTCAATACAATGGTTTTTATGATTGGACTATATTTTGCACTAAGAAGTGGAGATGAACACCGCAATTTACGACGAAATCCATGCCAGATTAAAATAGTAGAACGTTCTGGTCAAAGATCATATTTGCAATATACTGAAGATATATAAAAAAATCGTCCTGGAGGCTTAAAAGGAAGAAAAATTAAACCTAAAATAGTGATCCATCATGAAAACTTGGAGAACCCAGTCAGATGTTTTGTGCGTCTATTCAAAAAATATCAGTCTCTTTGTCCATCTGAGGCTCCTGATGACGCATTTTACCTTACACCACTTCAGAAGCCAAAGGAAAATTGTTGGTTTAAAAATGTTCCAATAGGGCGAAATAAACTATCCAAAGCAATTTCAAATATGTGCAAAGAATGCGGAATTAAAGGATACAAAACTAATCATTCTTTAAGAGCCACAGCAGCCTCACGTTTATACTCATCTGGAGTTGACGAACAGCTTGTTATGGAGCGTACTGGACACAGAGAAGTGCTGAAGGCGTTCGCTCATACAAACGTACTTCAATGACGCAAAAGCAAGACGTTTCAGACATCCTTAATACAGGCAAAAAAATTAAAACTAATACTATCCATGAAACTAGTGCTGTAACAAATGCAAGCAATCAATCATCTAGGAGTGGTACCTTCAACTTTCATGACTGTAGCCATGTAAACATCATATTTAATAACAGTTCTGCTGATAAATTTCCATAAGTGTAGTCATGTAACTAAACATCATGTTTAAATAACAGTTGTGCTGATACACTTCCATAAGTAGTCAAGTAAACATCATATTTAATGTGCCTTAATCTTCATATCTATATTATAATCAGTACACATCATAGTTATTTAATAACTGATAAAATGAAATGTTAAATTAGAAAAAAAAAACAGAATTGAAATATTTTATTATTAAAATCATGCATTACTGATTAGCCAAAAACAAATGCCAGAAGGGAGGATTCTATTAGCCAGAAGGGAGGACTACCAGTAGTATCCTCCCTTCTGGCATTTAGTATCCGATGGCCTAGTTTGACAAAATCTATGCTGGGTAGAGTGCCTGCTTCACAATACAAAAAAGGGGCCAGCTATGTTCTAAACAAAGAGAACCTACCAGGTTGAGCTAAGCAGCCAAACACTTCCAGTCTCATACACACTTGGTTGCTAGGTGCCCATTCCACTGCTTCAATCCTCAACATCTGTGTTGTGACAGTAGAAGTTAAGTTAGTGTCTCTATCTGCTGGAGTTCCTTCTCGAGTAAACTCCTGTACACACACAAGCACACACAGACTCGTCAGAATAGACTTTTAACTAAACTAGAGGGAACAAATTCAAACACACTGAACCAATATGGAGAAGGTGTGCTCTCCTTTCACACAATTATGAACTGAATTGTCCCACATGGGATATTACTGAACTTCAAGTGGACAATACTGAACAACAAACTGAGTTTCTAGGGATGCTACAGAAACAAACAAACAAACAAACAAACAAAAAACTTCCATTTGTTACCCTGGGGCTCTTGGTACTTGTTATTGTATGGGTGATATTGTTAAAGCCTAGCTTACCATAGAGTTTGATGATGAGTTAAGTTCACTGAGACTGTTGTTTGACCCACCATCCACTAGGACACGAAACTTGAACACATAATGATTTGTAGATAATAATGTTTCATGAAATCCACCAATTCTCAGCACAGAAATATTGACGGCTGTCTCAAATGTGATCTGTAAGAATGGCTGCTGGAGTAGAGGAGGATCTTGTGAGCACCATGAGTCCCCATCAAGTCTAGCAGCATGGGCAGGATAACCACCATCTTCAGAACTGGCACTGAAGAAGTTGTCTTGTACTCTATACCTCGTCCCAGACAGAAGACTCTCATGACAAGATTCTGTGTGAATATTATGATATACAATATCCTTTAATTTTAATCTCGCCATTGCTTTATCCATTGTACATGTATGTATGTATGCATGTGTATGTATCTATGTATGTCTGGTATGTATGTGTATGTACGTATATATGTTAGTACTATATATAGTGGGCCATATCTGCTTGTTCCTTCAACTATAGGACTGATGGCCTAGCAAATGCAATATGCAATTAATAAAATAATTACTTGATGCCAACACTTTACTGAAGGTATGCTGTAACATACTTTCACTTGTACCATTGGTGGCATATAGAAGCAACAGTAACCATACATTTTGTGGCTTCATTTCAGACAAGTAAGTTACCAGACAGATGTGTGACAACATGCACTGCCACTTCACCTCTAATTGACCCCAAACAAAAGAAAGTGCAAGAAGGATAGTTTGAAGATGACTAAGTAAAGAGGGAGGAAGCTGAGGAAGCATGGGGAAGTGGGAAGGGGGTTGAGGAGAGGAGGTGGAGGAGAGGAGGTGGAGGAGAGGAGGTGGAGGAGAGGAGGTGGAGGGTTGAAATATTTGCATGTACTCATACATAGCGTAGAAACTGTAGCGGCCATGGCTATTATGTATTATTCAACAATTCAAAAATAGAAATGGCATCTTACTTGATATGTGTGTAAGCTCCACTGCACATGTGCCTCTAGAGTATGCTATTCATATTAGGCATAATAAAATGAATTCCTAAATGTGTTTCCATTTAAACAAGTAAGAGTAAGTCAAGTAATAGTGGCTCCCCCCCCTTCCCCCCCCAAAACCCTGAAATTTCAAAAAGATTAATTTGACCCCTCTCTAGTTAAATACCCTGTTTTACCTTTAAAATGAATGGGTATATGTAAATGAATTGAATTACACATCTATAATTGGTAAGCCTGCTGTTTAAAGGAATCCAAGTAAAGTGTATTTTAAATTCTGTACAAGTAATTCAAGCTAAATTTATCAGTACTAAACTCAAAATGCTTTCAGGTACTAATGTAGCCACATGTAAGCTGTGGGCTGAATTCCCCCCTCTTAATGGCAAGATGGGCCTTTACAGTTGAAAACTGCTTCCCATGCTCCCTTGTACGCTGCTATTTGTGCTCGAATAGCTTTTGCCTACACTGTTAGCCATTAGCTTGTTGATGACATGTCGGGTTGAATATAACAATTTGCTCGTTGGGAAAACTTACTGCAAAAGGAACTTAAATACTTGATGTATGGACTAAGAGAGACTTACAGTTGAAAAAAGTGATATTTTGCAATCTTGAAGTACAAAAAAATTGCAAATACATACATCACAGTAATTATGAAATAATCTGAATATAAATTCTGTGATTAGGAGAAATCTTTTTTTTTTTTAATTTGTAGTAAGTGATCAGTTTTCTAGTACAGTTTATTGCATGCATGTGATAGTTACAAAAAAAACATCAGTTACAGATGGCCTGCTGCTGGAGAAGATGGGTGGGGGTAAAGCAAACAATCTCTAAGGTGTGGACTGAAAGCCCTGGTCCCAAATTTTTTCAGTTCGGAGGTTCTATCTATTGCATGTTGAAATTTTCACTAGATGGGGTAGAGCACTTAGCCTCCATCAAATCTCCCTCCCCCCACCACTGATTCACATATTTCTGGCCACTTGCTACATTTACAACAGAGCCCCTGTGACCTCATGCAAATTGGACTCAGTGAGAAGTGAGCCTTGTGTAAAACAGCAAGAAGCCTTATCATGTACTACTACTACACATACCTCCACATCATGCCCATGACTGCTCACACCTTCCAAAGTGGCTGCTTACTAACCCATAAAAGTACTTACTTTCTCCATATGGAACTTACATAATGCCCACCCACACATTTTTCCCCAGCAAAGCTATGGAGGAGTGTCTGTTTTAATAACACAAAAGGGCAGGGTAACCATGCACTACATACGTAGCTATTTATTCATGCTAACGAGTACATATTAAATACAAGTTGGGAGTTCATGAATTGTCAGGACTTTCTCTACAACAGCAGCTTTACTTTATAATTATTCATACCAATCCATGTTGCTGCATACATAGGTGCAGCGAAACAATGGTCTTCCTACGCGTTTAAAGAGGATTGCTTGTACTCATTAGTTTTAACCGCTTCTAAATGCTTACTAGACTTGATGGCTAATAGAGCAAGGACTACTGATCCCAGTAGGTATCCTAATAATGACATCTCCAAGAAACAATAAAAACGATCCTTCTCTTCTCACTCATTCATCCAGTTCAGATACCCATGCAACCCGTACCAGCCCCCAGCAGGTTGAGGAAAAGCTAGCGGAAATCCATTAATTTCCGGCCAATGCAGCTCGTCGTCGCGCGCGGCGCTCTCCTCCACCCGCGTGTTTTGTCGGCCAAAAACTCCACCCACGTGCTTTAAACTTCGCAATACTTTACCAAATCGAATGAGTATAGTTGAGTTTCGGCTGAAGGTGTCCTTTTGTTACATAGCAAACATGACAGTCCTGTAGTAGTAAAGCTACCGATATTAAATATTACGTCATCGGGGCAATTACAACGTATGCAGCTAAACTGCAACTAAATTCACGCTAGACTTACAATGCAATTAAGATAAGTGCAATTCAAATTACGCTAGACAGGACACGCTATTTCTCAACTTGTCTGCATCCATTATTATCACCTTGTGTATGTGTATGTGTGTGTGCTGGTTAAGTTGTATGTACTCTGAAAAGACTTATTCCCATTATTGAAACCGCGCCCAATCGGTAAAAGCTAGGTGGGCTCGACAAATTTGAAAAAAATATTGTGGTGGTAGTCACGTTTCACAATTAATTACGGTGATATTTGAGTGGCTGGTTTCTATTAAATTGAGAGTAGAGTAGTCAGTAGTTCTTGATCTGACGTTCAGATTGGATAATTGTCACAGGTGAAGCCAGTAATGGCTACCAGGAAAAAGTTGAGGTAATTTTGTACTTTAAATCGCAAATTTACGGTAACTTGAGTTTCTTATTGTTTTAGGTCTACTCGGAAAGACGAACTAACTGCTAGTTCCCCCTTTGTGCGTAGGAGCCCAAGGCTTTCTTCCAGAAGGCAACAGGTTACTAGTGGGTTGGGAGCTATTGACAGTCACCAGCTCCATTCTGCCTCGGTGAGTACTGCTGGATCCAGGTCGGCTACTCCATCTACAATTTTAGATGAGAGTGGTCAGGCTGTGCCACCTTCATTTATGGAGGACCCAATGCCTTCTGTATCACCAATATCAGCTCGACTTACTGTGAGGGAAGTACAGGAGAGATCAAATGTGCCCAAACGGCTGTATGGTAAGGTGTCATACTTTTTCATGCATAATTGGAATTATGCCTAATTTAATTTATCAGGGCTCGATTACGAGGAAGATTACAGCCCACGTCCAGTAGAGGAGGAGCCAGACCACCGTTCTGTAATTAACCCAGGCAGAGTTGTTCCAGAGGAAACTCCGCGAGTCTGGCAAGTGTACAATAAGGAGCGCTTGTATGTAACAGCAGAGAGATCACCACCACCATCACACTCAACACCATCAAGTAATTATACTTGTACTTCATTCATCTCTTGCCTATTCTTATATTCAAACTTGTTTTTTATGCAGGGTCATCGTTTCATGTTCAATCATTTTTTACTTCACTTCTGTTCAAACTTGGCTCTGTATTGTATCTGGCCTCCACGGCTGCCATGTGCTTAGATGTGATCATATTACACAGGTTTGTTGTTGATATTTATGTTCTACCGTTTGAGGTATTCATAGCTGTGTCTCTTTCTCCATCAGGTTGTTCAACTTCTCCTCTGCAGTGTCTGTAAGTTATTTCATGAGGTATCCTGTAGTTTGTTCAATGAAATATTATCTCCACTTGGTTCATTTAACACCTCATTACCACTCATTACCACATTTATAGTCTAATTAGCAGTCTAGGTTGCGTGTCAATCTAATTCAACTGTGTCAAATGAGTGGTAGTTATTTTTACGCAGCAAGACACTCTTGGGTCCAATGTAAAAATTTTCAATATTTGTTTTTTGGGGGTTTGGTATGTCACTGCCCTATACATAAAGAGTGAGGGGAGGGGAAACGGAACAGAATGGGAGCTTGTTGGTGAAATGGACTTTTTTGTGTGAGTTATGTGGCAGAATTGATTGAATAAATCATCAGGGTTGTGGTCAAGTACTGTGAATAGCATTTATTCTGTATGATTAGAGATTCTATTGTTATTCCCAATCTGTATAGGTAGAACGTAATGCAGTAGGATTTCAGAGTTACGGAACTTTTAGGGAATGGGGTAACTGTTTTTTTTTCAGTCTCTGAAGCCTCTACTGTTAATTACTAGATTTACACCTTTGTTGAAATACGAAATTAGTACATATAAATTAGTTGATGCTGGCTTGAAATATTCAGTTATCAATTTCCGAAATTTTGTCACAAACAAATTATTTTTGCCTGGAAGCCTTCCAATCGTGCCATTTTAAATCTCTCAACCGTTCAGCTGTAGCTGCTAGTGAAATTCCGTGGTATGACAATTAAGATCCTACTGTATATAGTTGACCAGAATTTGCGCTCAATCTAAGCTATAATATATGATGGGATCGAGTGACAAAGTATGTTTATGCACCATGCGTTATTTGGTAAAGGGTTATTAAAAATGGCTGTTTGCCTAATAATCAGGATGTTATACCATTTTCATGCTTGATAACAACGTGAAATAGCAAGTGACCATGCCAACAATGATAGCAGCAAACTTCTAATCAGACTTTCAGTTATGTTTTTTATTTACAGCAAAAGATTGGTGGAGCACTGCGGATGTTCCTGCTCTTATTGGCGTTTGTAACCATAGGAACCCTTCTGCTCGGTATGTAGATGAATAACTGTTGTTAGCATTATGTATATACTTGAGTCTGTCAATATAAAATGCTATTGAACACTCAAATGTTGCAATAAAATGATAAAGACTGTGTGTGGCATTATTTAGAGAATACATATGTGTTCCATCAATGGGGCCATACAATGATGGAAGCACTGAGTCTTGAGTCCTCACTAGTCACTAACAGTGTGTCAATTTGTTTACATTTGTTCAAGTTGTATCAGTTCAGTGGAGAGTAAGGTGGACTGCATATGGTGTGCATGAATTGGAATTTTATTACCTTTTTACTCAGAAAGTACAGTATAGATTGTGTGTGCTCTAGTATTGCAGAAAAGGGAATACAGCATTCCTGGACAAGTTATACTATAGTAGCATTGCCAACGCTAGTCAGGGCAATGCACTAGTTCCACACACCCATACTAACTAATATAACACATCTGCTTGAGCTATTTCTATGAAACATGATCTTAAGTACCACTTTAATACACAGAATGAGTCCCAAAAAAGTTCTGAATTCTGTAAAGTAATACAACCATAAAATGGCGGTATTTTTACCGTACTTATTAACGTTGCGTTTCATACCATTTTGACTAAATAGTCAACGCCATTAACTAAGAAGTAAAAAAAAAAAAAAAAAGGTTAAGCTTTTCTGTTGCTCTATCAGCAAGTACCTTGTATTTCCTGTTGAATGCTACAGAAAAGTTATGGTGCTCTTACCAAGGTCCGCACTTCGAAGGCCTTCTCTGACTACATTTTGTGAACAAAAAGTCGGACTGTTTTGGAGGCATACGTGAATGGGAAAATTTGAAGCGGAACATAATTGAATGACATCACCATATTTTAACAATCAGCGTACCGTTATCCCCTCTCCCCATTTTTTAACTGTCGATAGCCATTATGAACTGAATTCAGGACTTTTATGGCATCTATTGTATATATATTAATAATTGGCGAGCAAGCAGCAAGCTAAGACTCAATTAAGACTCAGTAGTAGCACAATAAAAAAAAATCAGGATTTTCGGACATATGTATGTCATTTTGTACTTTTGACCTGTGCATTTTTTTTGTTCTCTTCATGGCTGAACCCTATCCCATATTACACCAAACGGAATCATTTTGGTTTAGTGATCTTTACCAATGTTTGAAATATTTGTGCACAATATCTGCTTGCCATTTGTGCAGAAGCACATCACTATTATTATTACTAGCAAGTACCCCACCACACAGTGGCGCTTGACGTATCGCAAAGTAAGAATGCAGTAACATAGTTGCTTTATTCATTGTTATCATTCTCTACAGTTGGTTAAGGTTACACCAGTTTCACTCTCTTGCTCTATTTTTTCCTGAACTATCTCATTTCTGTATCTACCACCTTTCTTTCTTTTTTTCATCTCTTCCTTCTTGAGTCAAGGAGTCCTTCTCCTTTGTCTACCTCTCCTGCTTCTGAATCTTTCTGTCATTCTATTATGATTGTAGACTTGGGCTTTGTGAAACTTTAACTTCAGCTTTTCTACTTTCACCTTTCTTTTTGAAACTTACTCGCCTTTCCTCGACAATTCGATTCCACCCGCTTTTTAGTACATAATTAATCGTTCCCTTTTTGCCTTCTCTTTTGTACTTTTCTCCTTTTTACTACACTGCCTTTCCTCGTCAATTCCACCGGCTAATTAACTGCTTTTTGCCTTCTCTTTCGCACTTTAGCGTTCCTTTCTGAAACCTACGCCGCCTATTTCTGTCTGTTCCACCTGCTTTTAGTTACAATTACAGTAATCACTTTCTACTGGTCGTGACGACACTTTACCTATTCTCCTGTTACTTGGCCATTCTCTCGTCTTCTTCCATTTATCATTGTACCTGGTTAGGTTGCAAACTAATTTGCCTACCAGTACTAGTCTAGTGTAGCCAAACCCTTCACTTCTTTACAACTGTGTTCTCTGTTTACTCGGTAATTCAGTGCTAGTTCATGAAAGCTGCTCTCCTGTTTCTGTGCCACTCCCACCTACTGCCCATTTTTTTATGCCGGGTTTGGCTTCTAACCGGTTCGCCCTGCACTATAGGTTTACCCGGTAAGTCAGCGCGAGTTCACGAATATTGTGCGTCTGCGCATTCTAGCTCATTAGCTCATGAATTATTCATGAATACCGACGTCGTCGTCGTCGGTCACGGGTATTATTATATAGATTATTATTGTTGTTATTGTTAAATTATATTGTAGCTATTAAAAATATTCTTACTTTTTTATATCATTGGATTTGATGTTGGTGTGCATTAAATAATACTGGGATATTTTTTCAAATTAGGTGGGAATGTATATCCATTCACGTCAACAGAGTCTCCTCCTCCTCCTCCTCCTGTTGTATCCCCTCCCATTGTGGAGAGTCCGCCTTCTCCGCCCGTTGTGGTAGCTCCGCCTCCTCCTGCACCACCACCAGTTACTGTCCCAGAGAAGGTCGGGAGACTATTCACTTCACTAAGATGGTGGCTCATCATTTTTGTTTGTTTGTTTGTTTGTTTAGGTCAAGCAACAGCTCAAGACAATCGAAGACGACTTGGAAAAGAAGAATGCAACGATAAAAGAATTGTTGAATACCCTCAGGATCTTGACAGGGAAGGTGGCAGAAGGTGCTGAAGATGACAAAAAGAAGATTGAGGAAATAGAAGCATATAAAAGTCAATTAAAGAAGATGGAAAGTGAGTTGGACAAAAAGAACGTAAAGATAGATGAGCTAGGTGACTCCGTGGCGTCACTGAGTCGGAAGGTAACAGCTAATGCCGACGATGATACCAGGACAGAGGAGGAAGTTGAGGAGTATAGAACTCACTTGAAAAAGATTGAGAATGACTTGAACAAGAAGAATGCCAAAATAAATGAACTGTTGGCTGCTTTGGAAAACTTGACGCACACCGTGGCCGCTGGAGCCGATGAGGATGAGATCAAGAAAAAAGAGATTGATGAATTGAAGGCTTCTATTCAACACTTGAAGGAGTTGTTTGAGTCTACGAAAGCTTTGAAAGATAAGGTGAAACCCTAAGATGATTCCATGTTTGTTGTGAAGTGTTCTTGCACACAATCTGTGTTGAGTTATTGCTAGGTGGAATATTTGAATTGTATTGTAGAATTAGTAATTATGAAACTATTTTTTTCACAATTTCTTTCTCAGCCTTCTTTTTATTCATTAGATGTATTCTCTCTCACAGGCTGTTTTAAAGCAATACTTTAAGCAAGAGGTCTTGGGTGTTTACAAATAGCTTATGAAAGAGAGATATATTATTCGTTGTTGGTTATATTTGTTTGTTTGTTTTCCTAATTTTTCTTTAGGTGAAGCCGTGTTCGTGTAGTATAGATGAAGACATACTGGAGTCTCTTAAGCAGGTAATACAATAGAGAGTACATTACACACAATAGTGTTATCAAATAGAATTAAATAACCTTTATTTCACCTTGGAATGTGTTTCTAGGAGATACGTGCTATTGTGAACATGACAGTGGAATCGTATTATAATGATCGTGAGGGAAGTTTTGATTTCCTGCTGGAGAATTCAGGAGGTTCTGTCATGCTGGATCACTGTTCCTCTACCTATGCTCACAGCGTGGCTAAAATCAGCTTGTTTGGAGTTGCCCTCTGGCACATTCCTTCTAGCCCGAAAGTGATAATTCAGGTGAATTATGCTGGTCAATTATGGGGTCCATTATGTTATAACACTTGCTGAATCGTGGTACATTTAGGCTTGTGGAAAGTTTTTCCCTAGACACTAAACACTTTAAATGGTGTTTAGTGCAAACCCAGGGACACACCTATTTACTGTCTGCAAATAAAGACTTGGCTAACTACAAGTCCTCGTGTCAGAACAAATCAGTTTTTTTTCCCTATGTGTTTTCTACCAACTATTTTTTTAATTGTAATAATGTCCCCCCCTCCTCTCCCCCACTTTATTATTCTCCAATCACGATCACTTTGTTTGCAGCCATCACTTCATCCAGGTGACTGTTGGGCCATGGAGGGCCAGTCCGGGTATGCTACAGTCAAGGTAAAATAGTTTTTACCTATATTTTTAGTGGTGCAAGAATGTTTGTGTATTTTGTTCTGCTAGATGAGTGGAGAAGCAGTAGTGACTTCTGTCACAGTGGACCATATCCCAGAGAACTTGAGTCCCAACAGGTCCAGGACAAGTGCTCCTAACCACTTCAAGGTTTATGTGAGTCATGGATTATTTAGTGTGCGGGACTGTTGTATCATTATGTTGTGTTTCTTCAACCTTTTCTATGGTGATTTCACTTCCAATAATTTACCTGACTGACACTCTCTTATATAAGTTTATAAGCACGACTATATTACTTGTCTCTAAATGGTACCGTATTTCCTCAAATTTTCGTGCCCTCGAATAGACCGTGCACAATTAGCCAGTTTGAAATAGTCAGCACCCACGAAGACTACAAGCGCTTCCACACTAAAGATTAATGACCATTACCTAAGCTGTTTTTTAAGTTGATGTTATTCCACACAATTAAATAAATGGTTGATACAGGCAATTGTTATTAATGGTTGGACTGACAGGTGGATCCATTTAACTGATGTTTATCCTGAACTAAATGAGTTGATGGAGTTTTAGACAATGGGTGACTCACTAGCAGTTAGTGATTCAGCTAAGCTAGCTACTGGTACAATACTTAATTTCTTTCTGTCTTCAGTTGCTTCACCGCCAGGCATACACCATCCATACAATTATAAATTCCCTGTAGCTGTAAAGTAGGTGAACGATATAGAGCACACCTCTAATAAAGCGTACATGATATGAAGGCTTGAAGAAAAAAAAATAGAACACACAGTCAGTTTGAGAATTCTCTTTTCAGATGACATCATAGTTGGTTGCTAAACAACAACCATACATATTTTATTTACCAATAATTGTTTGTTGAATTGTCAGTATAAAACTAGTGATAACTTATAAATAACAGAAGATAGTAATGTGAGCTCAGCAACCAGTGCACAGTGTATTCATTTATCTGACGATACAATGCTAAGTAGGTAATAGGAGCTTACCGTAATACCTCCTGTACTTTATTTTTCTTGTTTGTTTTGTAACAGGGACTTCAAAGTGTAGGCGGAGATAAAAAGGAGTTGGGGTCATTCCAATATGACCTCGATGGTCCGAGTGTCCAGACGTTCACTATTGAGGTGAGTCTTTCTGGTTGTGCTTTAGAGTACGTGTGGTTAGACGTTTTCTTTTTCTATTATAGGAGGCTGCTCAGGTCCGTCCCTCTCAGTATGTCAGGTTTGAGTTCTCTGATAACTACGGCAACGACAACTTCACCTGCATTTATCGGATTCGTGCTCACGGACATTATCCTTAGTGATTTCAGGTTTCTTCATGTTTTAGATTATTTTAAATTCACTACAACATTCATAAATAGCTTGAACTAATGCACCGTAATTCATGCAAGAGTCAAGTCACTTTTACTTGTGCTGTCTTTTATTATTGTTATTTTTTTGTTCACTTCATCATCAATCGTTATTGTAAGCAGTTTGAGACTACTTCTTTAGATGAAATTTACTTCAGCGTAATTACGAGCACATTTCGATTCAGCTGTTGGGTCCTAATTTACTCTTATGAAACATAAAAGGGGTAATTGGGTTTTCTGTGTAAAAAGTTGATTAATAGTGTTACTCTCATACAAGATGTTACCGTACCATTTTCTTCCCAGCTTTTAGCACTTTTTATAAAGTGCTGCACGTGTCTCGTCACTGCAGGTTGGCGCTCTTGTATGAGAGTAGCTAACACTATTAGCTAATCAACTTTTTACACGCTATTTATCAACTTGTTATCTAATTCCAGGTTATTTGGGTTACCACTCACTGTTAAGTGCCCATTTCATGGATTATTAGAATCAACCTATTATGCCTTATGCTTTTTGCTACCTATTGTGCTGAAAATAATGCTGGCATAATGTGGCCATTAGGCTGTTTGTAATCTTCTTACTACCTTGGTCTCTCCCCTTACCATGTGCAGAAAAGCAAAGCAAGCAAGACCTTATCATAGTCATCTTCAACAAAACTAGATCCCTTGGCTATTGCATTTACCAAATGTAAACTGCCTGGCTGTACATAATTATTATGCATTTTTAGCTGCAACCCACAAAAAAGGTTTCACGACACAGTATCTTACACACACACACTCACACACACAAACACACATACATGCAAATTTTCTTGCTGCCACTATCGGGTCACATGTATCTGGAACCTGGAATCAGTTGGGCTGATTGGTGTGGTTGGTGGGAGACAGAGGAAGAAAAACTAGATGGAAAGTTGGCGAGTGCCTTATCTGGCCAATCAGCTTCACATAAATGAAAACCTGATTTCTGACTTATTTCCTCCGAATTTCAGAAATCAGCTTTTCTAAATCCCTCTTTTTTTTAAATGCGAAATCAGAATTTGATCAAGTTGTCTGCCAAACCCGAAAACAGATTTGCATTGATTTAGCCAGTTATATTATAGGTTTAACTTGGTATTCTGCTGAGCCAATTTTCGGGTGCCAATTTCGAAAGTTATTCCACACTGAAAATGAGGAGCTGAATTTCTCCCTGTATTTTTCAGTAAGTCATGACTCATGACTGCTCATATTTTTTTCAAAAATTAATTGTTTCTAAATAATAGTAAGAACTCTTGTATTTGTGACTTGGATAACTCTTTACCTCATGTATTTTCACATGCTGGAAACTTAGTAGTCATCACATTATAGCAAACAATTATTTATAAGGTCTACTGGTGAGGCAATAACAGTACTGATTAAATACTTGCACTTGCTCCATTTATCTATCTTATGTTAAATAAAGTAATCTGATTACATAAACAAAATTAAAGGAACCACATATGCAAAACCAATACATGTACCTTGGCTAAAGTGCTTTAGCTATACAGTCAGCAAGATAATGATCTTGTGTGTCAATAACAACGACGACGGTGACTGACGACGACAATAATGGTGTGTAGTCATGAATAATTCATGAGCTCATCAGTGTTGTGAAGCATTGTCATTACCTGAATAGGGAGAGAAAAAAAAGTTTTAAAAATGACTACTATCTCAGGTTCGAACCTGCAGCAACCTAATTGCAGAGTGCCACACAAACCACTGTGCCATCAAGACCTAATGGCTTGAAGTATCTTGAAATTCCTTAATAAAGCTGAACACTGGGTCGCTGAACTGGGTTGGGAAAAAGCATTCATATATAATGGATATAACGGGACATAAGGACTTAGATACTGGAAGCAGGAGAGGTAGACTGAGGAGGAGAAGGGAATCCACGAGTTGAAAGAGGAATAAGAAAAACCGGGATGGCTTGGAAAGAAAGAGAGCAGGAAAAGGGTCACCATGGATAAAATACCTTATGCTACTGCACTCCTAATTTAACATAACTGATGGAAATGTTGTGGGGGGAAATACACTGAATAGGGTATAATTGATATGGGCTGGGAAGGTTGATGAGAAACACAATGAAGTTGCACTCCCCATAAAGTAGGTCCCATTAACCCAGTGATGAGCCTGTTACTCCTGGGAAAACATGGGGTAAAGTACTCGTAGTGCAAGCAGCAGACTTCAGAATGTCTAGATGGAGATCCCCAACGTGATAGTCTGGACATGAAGCTTTACCATATAAAAGGGAGGGACAAGGTGGAATGTATTATGGACCTCTTAGAGTCCATGGACAGGATTATATGGTCTGCATGAAAATTTCACTGGCAGGCTTGTGAATGATATGATAGGCGTTTCCGCCAGATTATTGCAGCAGACTAGGACAGGCCCTAACAATGGACCTCTCGGGCTATACGCGGAATTGTTTTACATCCCAGGCTGAACAAAAGCAGTTTGTGGGAATCAATCAGCAGGGTCCTGCAAAAGGCAGAGAGAGAGCCAAAGTGCATTAGCCACAGAGCAGGAGAGAGAGTAGACGCATGAACACCGGACCGATATAATGAGTTTGGTCTGTGATGCAGATTGCACATGCAGAGCAGCTGTGGTGGTCAGCATCGGAATGCAGGAGTACCAAAGAGAAATAATGTATAAAAGCGGTCAGACAATTCATGGTGGTCATCCACTAGCAGTACAGAAGAGTCAGCTGATATGGAAGAGAATTGTGTGTAGCTATGTATGTACATATATAAAAATTAAAAAAAATGAAATGCAGGTTATAACCAGTAATAAGACCTGTAGCTAAATACAGGGGCATAGGTAGGTAATTTTGATTGGTCAGGCCATTAAATGTGAAAATTTAAATATCTGCTTTTTAAAATGTTGGTTCACTGCATCAGTTACTGCTAGGTTTATGAAATATCAGTTATTTATTCGTGACCTCAAAGCTAGAAACGTCATGCATATTCTAGAGGTAATCAATATTTTTCCTGAGCATGCTGAAACGTAATATACCAACAATAGGAATAGAAAGAATTGTAATAAGGTCATATAACAAAATAGCAACTCTTCTCATGTGTGTGAAATACACCGTCAGTTCCACAATTTGAAGACCAGCACATAGAAATACCAAAGAACTATATACATCCTTAACTAACTCCTGCTTGCTGAAACCATTATATGCTACACATTCTTAACTCCCACACAGAAAAAGCAATATTTTGCTGGTAAGGGTCCTTCATTGATAATACTTACCTACTTGCAATCAGTAAAATGAGTCAAGCTATGGCCTGACTGGCCTGACTGGTTCCTACACCCCTGAAAGTGAGGCTAGGGGTAGAAGGGTTGGATATAAACGGATTGATGATAGGGGCGGAGGGGTAACTAGGGCTAACAGTGAAAAGGAAGGTGGGGCACAAGTAATTTGGGTAAATACAAAAAAAGTACAGGCATGGTTCCATTCCTTGGTTGGTTGCATAGGGAGAAACAAACCGACAAGTCTTAAAGCTGAAAAGTAGAGCAAGTCTCAAGTGAAGCAGAGCAAGTCTCAAGTATAGCAGAGCAAGTCTCAAGTATAGCAGAGCAAGTCTCAAGTATAGCAGTCTTGCCACCAGAGGCATGCCAAACTCATAGTGGATGCATTGGAGCATATGCAAATGGGGCACCCAGGCAGGCAATTAGTAGCCTGGCTAATCAGGGGTAAAACACAAGGCTTCCAAGTAGGATAGCCAAACTAAAGCAGTCAAAGCTGAATTTATGCTCAGCTAGAGATTACCCCAGAAGTGTTGAGCAATTATTTGGGGAGTGAGATAAAAGAGAGCAGAATCAAGGCAGTGGGCAGTAATGAGCTAGAAGAAGTGCAGGTAGAGGTTAATCACAGACTTGTCGTCTCCAACTGAAGGAAGTGTGAATGATGGCATCAGCAAAGAATAGTCCAGCCTCTCGTACATGTATGTGGATCAGTCAATGGCAAGGGTGTTAGAACTGGGAGAAGGGACCCTGACACAAGCGTATAGGAATATGCCCATTCATCCTAATGACAGGATGCTGCTGGGAATGTGATGGCAAGATCAATTTGGATGGTTGCTTGCCATTTGGCCTGAAGTCAGCACCCCTGTTGCTTACAGTAGTGGCAGACTTGCTGCAATGTGTTATGAAGAGAGCGGGTACATGGACCACTTCATAACGAAGGATGTTTTAAACTGAAATGGCAGGGACTTGGCGAATCTGCAGAGTATGGTATTACAGCAAAGGAACCCTTATTACCAATCGTGGCATGCTGGGGCAGAGAATGGCAAAGCAAAGCAGAGGCAGCTAGATATGACAATATGGCAATAGTGGTAATTGTGAACTCCGGGTCCAGCAAGAAGCCAGAGGCAATACACCTGAGAAGATGCTTAGCCTTTTGTGAAGCTAAGTGGGCCTTCAGCTATGGGCGGAGCATGTTTGGGGGGCGAGAACGACATAGCAGACTGGTTACCCAGGGACAGGTTACATCAGACATGTGCATCCTCAGCCTGCACATGCAAACTACAAACTTAAGATAGTGACAAACAATGTTAAACGTAAATTAATAGGGGCTAACAGGGCACACATCGAATAGCAGGCAGAACTGGAACCGATGGTAATGCCGTGGGGGAAAGGGAAGGTAAAGGACTTACACAGAATATAGAACATTGGGTATACAGAAACGGTGAAAAAAAAAGTAAGTGCATGTAGCTGCCAGCAAGATGAGCAAAATGTCCTACCCACCCACAGTATTTTGTGAGTAAGGGAGGATGAATAATGCTGTTTCAGCAAATTTTTCTTGGAATGAATGTATTTGATGTTGTGTCTAAAAAGGTGGATTACTTTGGAGAAGAGTAGAAGGAAATCTTAAATTGTGGGACACAAATATCACATGCTTTATATAATGTTTTATAAGTAGAGTTCATAATGAATTATAGAGTCAGCAACGAAGAGAGAGTGTAAGTTAGTAAGGAAAAAGTCTGACATATTGTGATAATCAGCATTTGAATAAATTTTGTTATTGATTGGCTTAGTTGTGGGAAGGGCTCAGCAGGATCTGACACCTCCCACATAGAGATTTACAACTAACTCTTAGAGCCATGTTTTTGTGTCAAAACCATAGTTGTCAATTGTTTTATGTCATTGTTTATGTGCAGAGACAAGTGACTATGTGTGTTGTGTCAAACACGTAATTGTCGGTTGTTGTTTTGTGTCATTGTTGTTGGGCACTTCCATTAGGGCCTCTGGATCTGTTAGGATGGAGCAGGTGCAGGCCATCATTTTCAGTCTGTCAATTTTTGCATATTCTTGAAGTTTGCATACGATTTAACAACTCTTTGTGCAAAGGGATAACAAACTGGCTCTGTGGGTCCGACTAGTGGAATTTAAGTGCCTCCCTTCCCCAGAAAGTAGATGATGTAATGATCGGAAAGGGAAGTTTGCTAAATCTCCCAGTGTAATTCCAATCACTGAGATCTGGTTACTTCCACACATTTCAAACAATGAGATAATTCCAGCTAGCTCAAGTTTTTGCAGAGACAGAATAAATAGTTTTGGAGGTAGTATTATTTTAGACATCTCTAACTCCTTGCTAAGACACTCATATATCTGTATTCAAAACTCAGAATTTCTCCTAGTTCAAATAAAAAGAACCCCCCCCCCCCCTTCTTTGTGGTTTTGCTTATATTCCCTGTCAAAATCATCCTTCTTTGTACCATGATATTATTACATCTCTCTCCTCTCTGTAATGAAAATTCAATACTTCTACTTGGCAACTTTAACCAACCTGAGATATCGTGGAACACTCTGCTCTCATCATCTCCTTCTGGTATTACTCTCTGCAACCAATTATTCGATTTAAATCTCACACAAAATCTACATGTATCACATTAGTCTTCTAGATTTAGTTAATACAAATATACCTGATGCCATACAAAACATTACTGTATACCAGTTAATATATAAGAGATTGGAAACAGGAGAGCTTTTTCTTAATACTGGGTGCATATTCCAAAGGATGACAGTGACAGACATATTTATTAGTCAGATATTTGATCATTGTATTGGGTTGCTGTGTCTAGCTGGGCCCAGACAACAAATATGCTAATTATTTGGCATCTCATTGTTCATTCTCTGGGTTGGTGTTCATGGATCACTTCATGGCTCCTCTTTTTCTTTCAATGACTAGAATTCAAATAAAGTTTCCTCTGATTCGCACGTGGATCCAGTAGCAAGTACACAACCCACTGTTCACAAAACATCTCATCTTCAATTCAAAGCAATTATCTTAATGGTTATAGCTCTACATTGTTTGATCACTCAACTGTCTCAAGACTAAGTCATGCAATAGTTTATCACAAGACAGCCACTCTTCTTCAAATTTGTCCTACTGCATCCCTAATGTTCCTACAACTTGTTTTCACTATTTGTCACCTATGGTTTTGTTCCTCCACCCCATACCCATTGCTGTCTGTTTCATGGTATCCTATTTATGTAACAATCTTTACCCACTTTGCAAGTTTAATTTACTGGAGATGAGCAAAACTTTCGGAATAATAAAAAAAATTCTACATTATTTAATAGGTGTTGTTTAAAAATAACTAATTAGCTGAATTGTTAAGAATTATCATTTTCTAAAGTATCACTAGTGAACTCTAATTTCCATTTTTATTTGATATAATAATTTTGATAGTAAAAATAATACTTTCTGTATCATGAATAATGTTCTCATAAACGACGCTTTAATCGTCTCATGAAGGCAGCAAACTGGCTATATTTTGCTCTAACTGAAGCAACAAAGCGATTTTTTTGAGATCTTGATAATGAGGAGGTGTCAGAGGTAGGAGTTGGAACAGGAGTTGGAACAGAAGTAAAATGTACCTCTTCGGTAGATGCTAATGACTCAACTTCTACAGACTGTCCTCCAGTAGGTGTTTCATAGCACGGACCCAATCCCAATTGGAGCATCAACATTTAGAAGTGCTTGAAGTACATTTTGAAGGTCTACATAAACAATAATTTATTAAATTAGCTCCCAGCAATAAGTGAGTATTCCACTTACCCTCTGAAAGGTGGCTGTCAAGGTGAAGGTTGCGGTAGTTACTCGACCGTCTTCTCCAAAGGGCAGCCGACTGCTTACCATTGCATAGAGAACCACCCTGCTAATTACAAAATGTATTATATTCAAATGTTGGCTGTAATGTGGTATATAATATGCATATATTGTAAGTGTATTAAAATACTTACAGGCTCCATGAATCTGCTTTGATAGCATTGTACTGGCACCCAAAGATAACTTCTGGAGCACAGTAACTGTTAGGACCCACAGCAGGTGTCACTTATCTGATGCTGTGAGTCCAGAGCCAAACCAAAATCTAAATTAAAATAAGAACTAATAATGGCTTACCAATAGAACAAAAACTAACAACAAGCTCCAATTTTAATGTCCATTGTTTTAGGTCCTAAATGAATGGCAATACGACAGACCTTCACACAATTGGCGGAAAATGAAGCGAGCTTCCTGTTCGGGAAGACGAACCCTTAAGTTCATGTACTCCATTAGTGTTCCATTCACTGCCAGTTCGTTTGCAATGAAGCACTTCTCATCAGTCTCTACAATCTGGTAGCTATCCAGAATGTTGGGATGGGAAATTTTTTGGAGGACAGCAATCTCCCTTGGAAGAAACTTTTCCAACTCGATCTTAGTCACCTCAGTCTTCTTCACTAACTTTATGGCAATCTAATATAAAAATTTGATAGATAGGAACTATTTGTATTAGCTAACAAAACACACTGTCTCACCATTGTATTTTGAAAAGGCGACCAGGCAGCTTTAACGTTGGCAAAAGTACCGCTTTCCAAGGATTTACCTAGAGTGTACCCTAGAGCCTGAGGACAGGGCATACACTCCGAACAGCAACGGAGATAAAGTTGTCTCCGATCCACAATCGAATTCTCACAATCCCCCGCGTACATGGCGGAGTAGTGAACCGTAGCTAGTAGTTCACAGTGTAGAAGTCGATTAACGTAGAATAGCTCAACAGTAACGCAAGACACGATCACAACCCGTAACGAAACCCAATTCCAACTGTAAGTGGCAGCGTTATGTGTCAAGCTCTTTTATGCTCGCTCCAGGCGCTAGACGCCAGGTAGTGAGCATGCCCAAAAATATAGCGCGAGCGGTCAAGTGTTAGTCTCGCTTGGCCAGACCTTTTACCTCGCTTGCTTACGGGTTGGCGAGACTATTCAAGTGTGGCCCAACTATACCTCAAACGATAGGGTAACTTCTTCAATCATATCTTACTCAGTATGTACCTTTTACCATATACAGCATAGAATAGAGGTAGGTGAAGGGTCTAGCTGGCGAAACTACGTACCAACTGAATGTCCAATGCAGCACCTGAACAGCGGTATCCTCTTATTTACGGACAACGGACAGATGGCTTGCTGAAAAGACTCAAAATCAATAGTAAACGGTTCCCGAATAGCGAACATTTTGCCACAAACCACCTAATTTACGGCTACAGCGAAGTGGCCGGTCGATGGCATGTGCATGCTAAACTAAATCTCCGGTTAACTGGGAGGGATCTGAGCTGGCTAGCTACCTGTCCGTGGTCCTGCAAAAGTTGCCAGAGCTAGATAGATAAATGGAGCAAGTAACACATTGGTGGAAGAGAAAGACAGAGGATTGAGGACTTAAAAACCAACTATCTGAAGAATTACAAACTTCAGCCAGGGTAAGGACTTGTCATCAACTCTATTTAGATATATGACATTAGAAACAAGGTACTCTTGATATATACATACTTAATAAATTCTAATTGTTATCATAATCGTTATTAATAATATTATCATCATTGTTATTGTATTTAATGTAATTCTATCAAATCATTTCTTCACAATTTTTTCTTTATTACTTTTTTCAACAGATTCATTATCCTGTAATCTTTTCTATCATCATCCCTTTTTCAACCACCTTAGCCACAGCTATTTATCCTGCATTTATCATATATATAGAGTCATGTAGCCAGCCAGCTCACTTAATATGCTATTCTATGCCGATGACCCACAACTTAGCTTAAAATTAAAGGCCCTAGCATCAGTATTGTTCGTACTTAAAAATCAAGTGTCCTCTGTCCAATAGTCAAGTTGTGAAGGTTAATCTTGTGTTGGTATGTCCGGTGAACCAGTGTGTGCTAAAGTGTTGTGCGTTACAGTTACTGCTTAGCTAAAGTATAGCACAAAGTAAATAGCTGCATTTACACAGCTTTTTCAGCTATTTCAGGTAAGTTAGGTTCAAAGCTGTGCCGTAATTTCTTAGAAATGCTTCTTCACATTTTGTTTTTGTTTTTACTTTTCAAGTCAAACAGTTGTGACGAGTGGTTACTATGGCACTGAATTCCCTGTACCATATGTAATTTACAAGCTCGGGCATGTCTGGGGTTGTAAATCCCAAACAAAGGAGTCTATTCTTTATCGAAGGACCAGGCTGTGCAACGATATCTACTGCCACCCAGTTCGCGTATACCATATCACTGTCACCTATGGCAATTGCAAAAGGGCCACTAAAAGCAGTGGACTTATCCCCACACAGTAATGCATGAAAGACGAGTAAAGACCATCGAGCAAAAGCAAAAGAACACAACACTTATATATGAGTGAACATGATACAAAATCCAGTGGGTTTGGGTGATGTCCATTAGTACAGTCATTATGATAAGTCAACCTTGAACAAATTGCAACAAAAGCAAACTCAGCTGATCATGTTTCTTTATAATGTCCTCTATAACAGCAAAAAAAAAGTCTTAAGGAATCCTCCTGTGGGAACATGGTGAAAATCACTAAAATGTATAAATCACTTAATTCTTAATTAGCAGTTTGTGGTTTTGGTATTTTTGGTCACATCTTTGGTTTGGTACCTCTTACATGAAAATTTAAGATACCATCAGACAGCTCATAAATAGGCCAACAATTTGATACTAAAATTAGTAGCCAGAGACCAACAGTAAAGGAGTTATGGGCAAAAAAAAAAGATGTGTATTTAACAATGATATCTACAGCCACCCTGTTCGCGTATACCCTATCGCTGTCATCTGAGGCAAAATTATTCTTCGTGTTTTTTTTTTTTTACTTTTCAAGTCAAAAAGTTGCGACGAGTGGATACTGTGGCACTGAATTCCCTGTACCATATGTAATTTAAAAGCTCGGGCATTTTTTAGTAGGTGGAATACTTTTTGTCATTTGATATGCTACTTTTAGAAATATTAAACCCAGCATGACTCCTCCTTTGCTCTGCTCAGTCAGCTTGTCAGAGTGTGTCGTCGTGCCCTCCACTGATCTGACACCAATTGTGCCACGTGCGGTCTACCTTGACTCATGGGATGGAATGAACAGTAGGAGTATCTGTAAGAGGGACAGGTGAACATCTCGTGGAATCTCATGGGACCATGGGATGGGATGGACAGTAGGACACACATAAGGACACGCAGACATCCCATGGGACTGTGGGATGGGATGAACAATCATACTGTCCCATGGGACAGTAGGAGGATGGGATGGACAGTAGTACACATATGCATCGAAAAGAGGGACAATTGGACATCCCATGGAATGTCCAATTGTCCCTTGGGACTGTGAGAAGGGATGGACAATTTACGGCATTTCTGGACAACTATGAAGGGAAGCAATGAATATTTTTACCCCAGGGTGTATATAGGTACCTGTGCTTTCTCAATGTAAAGTATTTCTCACATACTCTTATTGTGCTTTTCTTTACTATATAGCTACCAGAGAATAATACAACAGTAAATTATAATAATGTATATGTGTTGTTTGTGTACATGATACCTCCAAATTGAGAACAATATGGGACCAGCAGGCAGTTAATATACAAATAAGAGGTTGCTTGCATTAAGAGGTAATATGCAATACAGTTTCCATTGAAGGGGCAAGTGAAACATTCAATAAATAGAAACAATTTGTTCATTAAAGAGTTCATTATTAGAGGTTCTACTGTATCAACTTTAGAACAATAAACCTCTCTACTAAAAGACTCTGAAAAGCAACATGACTCTTAACAAATGCCAACATGAATGGAATAAATAATCTTCCACAATAGAAAATAACATCTGAAAGCAGCCAAACTCTCTACAACGATCAAAAGACTGGATCAGTAGAAATACATGATAGCAGCCAAATACATGGATGACGTGATGCCTCGTGCTTGGATGTCGCATGATTAAACTAGTGACCAGGTGCTACGTATTAAGTATCACTGAGTACACTCTACTATTCCTGTTGATGTTTTCTACACTTAAGGTTCTGGTATGCACTAATTGTTATTAATTATTCATGAGTTACTATTTTGTCCTCTATCATTTATAATATATATTTTTGTATCTCATTCTTGCTGCATTAAAAAATCTGATGTTTAAATAGTTTTACTGTAGAAGTAGTGTAGTTATTTAATGTAAAATACAATTGAACAAGAAAAATGGTAAAAACTAAACCATACAATAAGTTTGCAGTTAATACAATAGTTAAACTTAGCTCCTAGAGGTGACCTGCCACCCGCGTCAAATTCTCGTATCTTGGGCACAAATAGCTAGCCATTCAGTCATTCCCCAGTTAGGCTAGACATTAATAAAAGTCAGGTGAACAAGTTTGAGCTTCTGTCTACCTATACGGAATGAAAACTTAGCTAAATAGGTCCTATATACATCCTCAAAGATGCAGATGTCAAAATGTTAGACGAGCATCAGGAGAGAAGTCAGCGCTTATGACAGAATGGTCATGCAAACCTATAAGTTGAGAAGTGTGACCTTTTTGTACGTCTCACTAGAAACTCCATGGATAGCTGCCTTTCCTGATGGTTGGTGCATGACCCTGCCTTATCTCATCCTTTAGGTCTATTATGCTCACCAACTTTCTCTAAATGAAGCTGTGAAGATGTCCCCATTTTGCTTAGAATAAAAAGAGAAAGATTACATTTTTGTACTTAAAAGGAAGCATGGTTTTTACTATCAAATACAATGTCAGCTATATTGCACAGACTGAAATTGGTGTGACTTTGTGCTCATAACGGATGTAGCCATGAACGTGCAAATAATAGAAAGGGATAGATTATGGTGGGATTCAAATGTTGTGAAACTAAAGAAATTGTAATTTTCATCTCTCCTGCCAGAGCTAGCTTCTCCCAGATTTCATCAAGAGGAGCCTATGTTTTTCTGATAGTTATACCAACTCTTAGAAACCTCAACCATTGTGGGAACAGTAAGTACTTATGTGGGAACCACAACCACATGTTTGCATGTAGGTTTAAATGCTTCCGAGTAGTATCAGGGAGAGCTTTACAACTCGGGAAGTGCAGGCGTTAGGAATTCTTGATACTTCTTAGACACCTGCATTTGGATGCATGCAAATTGTGGACAAGAGATGCAAATATATTGCTTTCCATCACACAAGCATGTTGTTCTAAGGAACAAGTCTATTCTGGCCGGTGGGTATCATAAAGAGTTTGGTTTTTCCTCATAAATGTTCCTACACACTCCACGGCAAACCACACACTTATCTTCATGGATCCAGTGACTGATGTACACACACACACAAGAAATGGAATTGTATTGGAGTAGGGTGAAATTAAGTTAAAAATAATAAAGTTGACCTTCTAATTAGCGGGCAAGCTAGCTATTTAGCGAGTGTATATGGATGGAGAGCTATCAAAGAACTAAAAATCAAGCTTTCCACATAAAATAAGTATTTCCTAACAATAGCTACCTACAAACTAGATAATAATAATACATCTTTGAAACCTTGTCATTGATATTATCTTATAATTATGCTAGATATATCTTGATAACTTGATAAAACTATCACAGTCAAAAGTACTTCAAAATAAATTTTTAATATAGTACTTTTCATGCTTTTTACCACGTGCTATATTTGATCTCGTCATTGTGCCACATCTGACCACATAGGTGCCGTATATTCCAATTGATACAAATGATTTGACCAAATGGGTGGGAGGCTACACTGTACACCCTTTTATTTCATCCATTAATGCTTATTTTCAACTTTTGCTCATTCCATTTTAATACATCATATAATATATAATTATTGTAGTAAAAATATTATGCTAATATGTGAGGGTTGTATTCCAATAAGTTTTAGCAGTCCAGGAAGTAGGCATGGGTAAAACACTCAAAGTAGACACACAACAAGCAAGAGTTGTGTACCAGAGGACTTTACGGCCAACAAACAGCTGTGATGAAGGCAGAGGTAGAAAAAGGGGGAGTGGAACAAGGCCAATGAATAGCTATCACTAATGGAAAAAGTTACAAAAGGCAAACTCTAGAATTACTTTAAAAAAAAAAGGTATAGTATGAACAAAATAGTTATAGAGCTTTGACATGATACATACATTATCTAAACTTTAAAATCAACTTCAATTAACTATTACTTCCTTTAAAATATTCACGAGAATAGCTATCGAAACTAAACTGGTCAAATATAGTCCACCCTAAATTCTTGCCTCCGAAACAATCTACTAATTGCCATAGCTAATAGCCTACAGGAAAAAATACTAGAGGCATAAAACTATACTTAGCACTCACCTTTTTTCTTGTCTACGCTGCGTGTTCCACCAGTGAAATTAATGTTGTCTCCACTAATGAATCATTTTTATGCGTAGGCGTATTTTTTTGCCGGTCAAGGGTCGCCCGCTAAAGGGTTAAAAAGCACCCTTTTTCTCTGCAATGTCATTGTTGGCCTGCCATTCACTGCTATATTAAGTGTTGCTATATTAAGTGTTCCGTTGGTTTTGTCTACTACTGATTGGCACTAAGCCCATTAGGTACCCCACGCTGTTAAGCACCCATTTGCCCTTGTTTCGAGTTTTAAATGGGGTGCTTAACAATCCACAAATACAGGATATATCTCATTGATAATCAGGTGATACAGACAATAAAGTATACGATAACAGAACAATATAATTACAATCATCTTTAAAGAAATATCAACATGCCTCAGCTGCATAAAGTATTGTAGTTTGTGAAGTTAACTCAACTACTTTTAAGTGACTGATAAAAAAATTCATCAATTGTAAATTTCCATTCATATAAGCTATTCTATTAGCCGTTAGTCCTTCATCACTTTCCAAATTTAATAAGGCTCCTTCTGACACAAGTTTAACTGCCACCTCAGTGTGGTTAGAGTTACATGCTACCATTAGAGAAGACCAACCTGTATTTGTCTGCGTATTAATGTTGACACCTGCAGTTATAAGATAGCATATTACGTCAATATGGCCCATTAGACTGGCTATGTAAAGTGGGCATTCTCCAGTGTTACTTTGTAGATCTATCTGTGCTCCTTTTGCTATTAGCTCCTTTACGACTTCTATATGTCCGTTTTGACTGGCAATCCATAGAGGGGATTCTCCAGTGTTCATTTGTAGATCTATCTGTGCACCTCTTGCTATTAGTTCCTTTATGACTTCTATATGCCCATTTGCACTGGCAATCAATAAAGGAGATGCTCCAGTGTTGTTTTGTAGATCTATCTGTGCACCTCTTGCTATTAGTTCCTTAACGACTTCTAAATGTCCATTTACAGTGGCAATGAACAAAGGAGATACTCCAGTGTTGTTTTGTAGATCTATTTGTGCACCTCTTGCTATTAGTTCCTTTACGACTTCTATATGTCCATTTACACTGGCAATAAACAAAGGAGATAGTCCAGTGTTGTTTTGTAGATCTATTTGTGCACCTCTTGCCATTAGCTCCTTTACGACTTCTATATGTCCATTTTGACTGGCAATCCATAGAGGAGATTCTCCAGTGTTCTCTTGTAGATCTATCTGTGCACCTCTTGCTATTAGTTCCTTTACGACTTCTATATGCCTATTTACACTGGCAATAAACAAAGGAGATAGTCCAGTGTTGTTTTGTAGATCTATTTGTGCATCTCTTGCTATTAGCTCCTTTACGACTTCTATATGTCCATTTTGACTGGCAATAAACAAAGGAGATACTCCAGTGTTCATTTGTAGATCTATTTGTGCACCTCTTGCTATTAGCTCCTTAACGACTTCTAAATGTCCATTTACACTGGCAATAAACAAAGGAGATAGTCCAGTGTTGTTTTGTAGATCTATTTGTGCACCTCTTGCTATTAGCTCCTTTACGACTTCTATATGCCCATTTTGACAGGCAATCCATAGAGGGGATTCTCCAGTGTTCATTTGTAGATCTATCTGTGCACCTCTTGCTATTAGTTCCTTTACGACTTCTATATGTCCATTTGCACTGGCAATAAACAAAGGAGATACTCCAGTGTTGTTTTGTAGATCTATTTGTGCACCTCCTGCTATTAGCTCCTTAACGACTTCTAAATGTCCATTTGCACTGGCAATAAACAAAGGAGTTGCTCCAGTGTTGTTTTGTAGATCTATCTGTGCACCTCTTGCAATTAGTTCCTTTAAGACTTCTATATGCCCATTTTGACAGGCAATCCATAGAGGGGATTCTCCAGTGTTCATTTGTAGATCTATCTGTGCACCTCTTGCTATTAGTTCCTTTAAGACTTCTATATGTCCATTTGCACTGGCAATAAACAAAGGAGATACTCCAGTGTTGTTTTGTAGATCTATCTGTGCACCTCTTGCTATTAGTTCCTTTACAACTTCTAAATATCCATTTTGACAGGCAATCCATAGAGGAGATTCTC